>ERZ772910.27-NODE-27-length-88786-cov-12.308968_pt1 | contig 88786 bp, 76 predicted proteins | sample MGYA00511357_ERZ772910 | MGnify/ENA primary metagenome ERZ772910 (study PRJEB29015, sample SAMEA2738096) | human oral metagenome | biome: human oral; feature: human-associated habitat; material: saliva | place: China | collected 2193 ... | reverse complement strand
CTAACAGAGTGGAACCGCGGACCATCGTCTCTGTATGAGATGAGAGGTCTTTTTTATTTACAAAAATGGAGGCATCGGTAACGATGAGAGAAATTACAGTTTATAATACTATGACACGCCAAAAAGAGGTATTCAATCCTGTTACACCAGGTGAGGCAAAAATGTATGTATGTGGTGTTACACCATATAATCATCCTCATATTGGCAACGCACGTCCTTTCGTAACGTGGGACGTAATTCGTCGATACATGAAACATGTAGGTTATAAAGTAACTTATGTACAAAACTTTACTGATGTAGATGATAAAATCATCAACACATCTAATGGTGAAGGTGTATCTTGGGATACTATTGCAAATCGTTATATCGACAGCTATTTCGAAGTGATGGATGCCCTTGGTGTACAACGTGCTGATATTTATCCACGTGTTTCTACACATATCGAAGATATTATTGCTATGATCTCTACATTGATTGAAAAAGGCTATGCTTACGAACTCGATGGTGATGTATATTATAGCGTTGATAAATTTGAATATTATGGAGAGTTATCTGGTCGTACCTTAGACGATATGGAAGCTGGTGCTCGTATCGAAGTTGATGGTCGTAAGAAAAATCCTATGGACTTTGCGTTGTGGAAAGCGGCAAAACCAGGTGAACCTTATTGGGAAAGCCCATGGGGCAATGGTCGCCCAGGTTGGCATATCGAATGTTCTGCTATGAGCCAAAAGTACTTAGGTACAGAATTTGACTTCCATGGTGGTGGTAGTGACTTGATCTTCCCACATCATGAAAATGAAATCGCTCAATCTGAAGGTTGTTCTGGACAACATCCAGTGGTTCGTTACTGGTTGCACAATGGCTTTATTACTATCAACTCTGAAAAAATGTCTAAATCCTTGAATAACTTCTTCTTGGTAAAAGATATTTTAGAACAATATAGCCCTGACGCTTTGCGTTACTTCTTGTTGAGCACGCATTATCGCAGTCCATTGGATTTCTCTGATGAACGTTTAGAAGAAGCAAATAAATCCTTAGAACGTTTAAGCACTGCTATTGAAAATCTATTGTACCTTGAAAAATGTGAACCAGGTCCTTGTGATGAGGCTCAACGTTTATTAGAAAAAGCTAAAGAGTATGAAGAAGAATTCGAAGCAGCAATGAGTGATGATTTCAATACTGCTTTAGCTACATCTAGCATGTTTGGTCTTGCTAAAGAAATCAACATCTATTACCAAGCTGTGACAGGCCGTGAAGGCGTTGTTTGCCAAGAAGCAATTGCTGAGGTTAAACGTATCTTCAAGTTCATGACAGAGGTTATTGGTATTCTTGAAAAAGCATGGGAAGGTAACACAGGTGCCAATGCTGCTGAATATGAAGAATTAATGCAAGTTATCTTGTCTGTACGTCAAGCGTGTCGTGATCAAAAACAATGGGCATTAGCTGATTGTATCCGCGATCGTTTGGCTGAAATCGGTATTACTATTGAGGATTCTCCTCAAGGTGCACGGTGGAAAAAACGTGAAGTTTAAACAATTTCAATTCTTAAAGAATGAAGCGATAAAAAAGTTGACGGCTCTTGAACAAGAGCCGCTTCGTTTGCGTAAAAGAACTATAGAGGAGTGCCTTAGTGCTGATGCAGTCATGCTTGCCTATATTGGTGACGCAGTGTACTCCATGTATGTGCGTGAGCGAGTAGTACAAATGAATATTACAAAGGTACAAGTGTTACACACCATTGTTACTGAATTTATTTGTGCTAAGTCACAAGCGAAAGTGTTGCTTGAGATAGAAGATACTTTCACAGAACAAGAACAAGCTATTGCTAGACGAGCTAGAAATAGTAATGTCAATGTACCAAAGAGCAGTACTGTTCAAGAATATCGCAGTAGTACGGCATTTGAAGCTGTACTAGGTTTTCTTTATGAAACGCGTCAAGATGAGCGCTTACAACATATTATGGGGCAAGCCTTTTCTATAACTCTTCGAGGTATGTAGTATGGATAATTATATTGTAGGCCGCAATGCGGTTAAAGAAGCCCTTAAAAGTGGTCGTTCAATTCAACGTATTATGGTCAGCGAAGACAAGGTGAAAACTGGTTTAGCTGATATCGTTGGCCTCGCTAAATCCCAAGGTATTGAAGTTAGACCTACACCTATTAAACAAATGAATAAGTATGACTTAGATGTACCACATCAGGGGGTTATTGCCCTAGTATCGGCGGTACAATTTAAGGAATTGGGCGAAGTTTTACAAGAAACTACACATGAAGTACCTTTGCTCATTTTAACAGATGGTGTAGAGGATCCTCATAATATGGGAGCTATCATTCGTACTGCAGAATGTGTAGGGGCTACGGCTGTACTCATTCCTAAGCGTCATAATGCACCTATTAATGCGACAGTTGCTAAAACTTCTGCTGGGGCTATTGAACAAATTCCCCTAGTACAAGTGGGCAATGTAGCTCAAACTATTAAGCAACTACAAAAACAAGGTTTTTGGGTAATGGGTGCTCATATGGAAGGTGATCGCACCTTGTATGAGGCGGATATGACGATTCCTACGGTTATCGTCATTGGTAATGAAGGAAAGGGGATTAGTCGCGTTGTAAAAGAGGCTTGTGACTTCCTTGTAACAATTCCTATGTATGGGAATTTAAATTCCTTAAATGCGTCTGTTGCAGCTGCTGTACTCATGTATGAGGCAGTACGTCAACGCCAAGCGAAATAACTATGTTAAAAGATATCTTAATTGTAGATGGCTATAATGTGATCTTTGCCTGGACTCATCTAAAGAAATTAGCACATGAATCATTAGAGCATGCTCGAATGGAACTGAGAGATAAGTTATTAAATTACGGGAAATTTAAAGGATATGAAGTAATCCTTGTATTTGACGGTAAATATACAAAATCTGGTGGTTCCGTTGAAGTTATTACTAATGGATTCATAGAAGTCTATACTGATGATGGAGAAACGGCAGATTCCTTTATAGAACGAGAGGTATTTTTGCGTAAAGGCAAATATACCAATGTATATGTTGTGACTTCTGATGGGGCAGAACAGAATCAAATTCTTGGTTCTGGAGGATTGCGAATTCCTGCACGAGAACTACAGAATATGATTCGTCTTGCTAAGGAAGAGGAACGACAGCAATATGCTCATGAACATAGACGAGATCAATTTACCTTACGACGTAATGAAGTAGGTGGGTTATTATCTCCTGAAGTGGCTGAAAAGCTAGAGAAATTGCGACGTGGCCATTGATAGTTGAAAATCAAATACAGTTCCAGTATAATAAATATATTGGTTTTTCTCGCTCAATTGTAAGGAGGAGCTTATGAAACTAATTCATAAACGCAAGTCCGATTACAATTTCAAGGAAATGACCGATGAGCAAGTTGTAGTCATAGCTCAAGAAGAGCAAAATACGTTTGCAATTGATTATATTGTAAATAAATATAAGAACTTTGTTCGAGCTAAGGCCCGTTCCTATTTTTTAGTAGGTGCGGATCGAGAGGACATTATCCAAGAAGGTATGATTGGACTCTACAAGGCGACGCGTGATTTTAAACATGATAAATTAGCGTCTTTCAGAGCCTTTGCAGAATTGTGTATAACTAGACAAATCATAACAGCCATTAAATCGGCTACAAGACAAAAACATGCGCCTTTAAATTCCTATATATCTCTTAATAAACCGGTATATACAGAGGAATCAGAGCGTACATTGATCGAAATGCTATCATCCGCAAAGGTTACAAACCCTGAGGATCTTATTATCAGCCAAGAGGAGTTGGATGATATTGAGCGCAATATCGGTCATATTTTAAGTGATCTCGAGTGGGAGGTCTTGGAAGGATATCTAGATGGACGTTCTTATCAAGAAATGGCTGAGGTCACAGATCGCAGTGTTAAATCTATCGACAATGCACTGCAAAGGGTTAAACGTAAATTAGAGAAGTATTTAGAACATCGTGTATTGGGTTCGCCTAGAGCCTCACAGGAAGGATGACAGTCGTGACAAATTTTTTAATGATCCTAGAAGTAATCGTATCAATTTTATTAATCGTAGTAGTTGTGGCACAAAATAGCAAAAGCTCTGGCATGGGCGGTGCTGTTTCTGGTGCGGCAGACTCCTCTTTTGGTGGTAAGGCCCGTGGTGTTGACGGTTTCTTATCTAGATGTACAATTATTTTAGGGATTATCTTTGCTGTGTTGAGCTTAGTATTAGGGGCAATGATTAATCAATTCTAATGATGAAAGCCTGCTTTGCAGGCTTTTTCTTTTTACATCCTAAGGGGGTGAAAATTTGAAGAAAAAAGTATTGGACTTTTATAAATCTATCCAACCACATGCATATCATATAGAAGATGCAGCAATGGATAATCATATTAGAGGTGGTAAGGACCTAGAACTGTTTATTCGCTCTGCTAAAATGCTTGCTCGGGAAGGTGTATTAACTTGTACGCGACCTGATGTATATCAATATGAAGAGCAACAACATGAAGAATATGAAGGCATTTACAAAGGATATCGTAGATCTTACGGCTTTGTTATCATGCTCGATGATGAAGATATTTATGTGGCTGAACAAAACAAAGGCACTGCCATGCATAATGACAAAGTGCGTGTTCGCGTAGTGCCATCTGACTATACAAAACATAAACGAGAAGGCATTATTGTTGATGTTATTGAGCGTGCTAATGAAACTGTAGTTGGCACCTATGATAGACAACAACACTTTGGCTTTGTTATCCCTGATGATGAGCGAATCGGTACAGATATCTTTGTAGATTTAAAAAATACCTTAGATGCTCGTAGTGGCGCAAAGGTATTAGTGAAAATTACTAAATGGCCTGAAGGGGATAAAAAGCCAGAAGGTGTAATTACTGAAATTCTTGGCTATAAGGGCGATGTAGGCCTTGATATTAACTGTATCATGGCGAATCATAAGATTCCTTTTTCTTTCCCAGATGAAGTTATTAAGGCTAGTAAAAAAATCGATACTGTTATCCATGAAGACCCAAAACGTTGGGACCTTAGGGACTTACAAATGGTCACTATCGATGGGGAAGATGCAAAAGATTTAGACGATGCTGTGAGTGGCCGAAAATTACCAAATGGTAATTACGAATTAGGTGTACATATTGCAGATGTAAGTCACTATGTAACGTCTGAGCAACCTATTGATAAGGAGGCCTATAAGCGAGGTACATCTGTTTATTTAGTAGACCGTGTAGTCCCGATGTTACCTGAGGTATTATCAAACGGTATTTGTAGCTTAAATGCTCATGAAGACCGCTATGCTATGACCTGTATGATGGAAATTGATGATTCTGGTACTGTCGTTAATTATCGTATCAGACCATCTATTATCCATGTGGGACGACGTTCTAGCTATAAAGAAGTATATAAAGCACTGGAAGAAAACATCATTCCCGATGATTTACAAGACTTTATGCCTATGTTACGAGATCTGGCAGAGATTTCTAAGGTTTTAAATCGCATGCGCCGTCGTAGAGGTGCTTTAGATTTTGATTTTCCTGAATATAAAGTTTTGCTTGACCTAGATGGTACGCCGTTACGTATAGTTAAACGGGATCGCACAATGGCAGAGCGCCTTATCGAAGAATGTATGCTTATCGCCAATGAAACGGTAGCGACTCACTTGAAGAATACACATCGCACTTCAGTATATCGTATTCATGAAAGTCCAAGTGAAGAAAAGTTAGATTTATTCCAAAAGGTATTAAATTACTTGGGTCAAAATCTCGTTCTTAGTGCAGATGGCGTAACACCTCGTGATTTCCAAAAAATCTTAGACGTGGTGAAGGGACAGGATATTGAGCAAGTAGCTCAAATTATGACCTTACGATCTATGCAGCAAGCAAAATACAGCATAGAAAATGTAGGTCACTTTGGTTTGGCATCTACCTGTTATACGCATTTTACATCTCCCATCCGACGTTACCCGGATTTGATGGTTCATCGTCTGTTAAAAGCAGATATGCATTGGAAAAATGGATATTCCAAGCGAGATGTAGAGGAAGCCTTTTTAGCTGGTGCAGTGGAACACTCTTCCATTCAAGAGCAAGTGGCTACTGAGGCAGAACGAGAAACGACAGATCTTAAAAAGACACAATATATGGTGCCATTCGTTGGTGAAGTCTTTGAAGGTCGTATTGCAAGTATTACATCCTTTGGTATGTTTGTGGAGTTAGAAAACGGTATTGATGGTCTCGTGCATATTAGCATGATGAACGACGATTACTATTTCTTTGACGAAGAACATTTTGTTCTCGTTGGCAAACGTACTGGTAAAACATATCACCTAGGTGATAAGGTTACTATTACCCTTGTAAAAGCCGATGTAGAAAAGAAACAAATTGATTTTGTTCTCGGTGAAGTCCATAATTTAATAGCTATTCAAGAGCAATTGCGCAATGGTTCTGATTATGCATCTAGTCGAGATAGATTTGGTAGTCCTAAAGATCGTAAATCTTCTAGCAAGAAAGGCAGAAAGCCTTCTAGAAGAGATGATTCAAAATCAAGTCGCTCTAGATATGATGCTTTCAGTAAAAAAGCTAAAAAAGGCAAATTAAGCCGTAAGAAGTCGAATAAATCCATAAAACGTAGTCAATCCAAGAAATCTAAAAGTAAACGTAAACGATAGAGGTAAATATGGCAAAGAAATCTAGTCCATCCCTTATTGCTGACAATCGTAAAGCGCGTCATGATTTTCATATTCATGAAACCTATGAAGCAGGTATTGCTTTAACAGGTACTGAAATTAAATCTATCCGTCAAGGTAAACTTAATCTAAAAGATAGTTTTTGTCGTATAGATAAAGGGGAAATTTTGTTGTATGGCGTTCATATTAGTCCTTATGAACAAGGCAACCGGTTCAACCATGAGCCAGAGCGTACACGTAAATTGTTGATGCATAAATCTGAAATCAATAAATTACATGCTCAAGTTAAGGAAAAGGGTTTCTCTTTAGTGCCACTAAACTTTCATTTTAGCCATGGCTACGTGAAGGTTACAGTAGGTCTTGTAACTGGTAAGAAGTTATACGATAAACGTCAAGATATGGCAGAACGCGATGCTAAGCGTGACATTGCTAAACGAATTAAAGAGCAGCAAAAATATTAAACTAAAAGGAATCGAGTCATTAATACTCGATTCCTTTTTTAGTTGGGACATAGTTTGCACTTTTAAGGTACTACATGTTTAGATGTGTATTGCTATTTATTTGTTAACTTAATCACAATTTTAAGTTGATAAAAATACGTGTAGAATTTATAATGTAAACAAGAAGAGTTGTTTGTAGTTAACATTATCTAAGTAGAGGAGAAAACCATGAATCAGAACATCCGGTACATTACAGAAATTGCCATCTTAACAGCGATGATTACAGTATTAGGGGCTATCAAAATACCTAATGTGATTCCAGGTATAGAGTTTCAACTGTCAGCTCCGTTGGCGGTAGCCATATGTGCCGTATTCGGATTTAAGAAATATATTATTAGCGGATGTCTATCTAGTTTAATCGGTTTAGCACTAGGCACTCAAACGATTTTAAATGTTATGATTGCCATGCAATTTAGACTTATCGTAGGTCTTATCCTATGGATGTGCCAAAACCATATGATTGGCATTATGATTTCTGGTCCAATTGCATCTGCTTTGGCACGTTTATCCTTGTCTTTGTATATTGGCAAGGCTGCATTACCAATGATTGCCTTAGCCGTTCCAGGTATGATTTTTACCGTTATTATGGCACCTGTATTTGTGAAAGTATTCCGTAAAATTCACAGCCAAGTACCACAAAATGATCTTCTTAAAGGCAAGGTATCATAATGGCTGAATTATATAGTGTACGCATGCGTGCAGCTCAAGGTGGTCCCCATGAAAAAGGGGGCCACCATATTTCTGGGGCAGAGCGTATAGTGAAGTTAGAAGAGGTAGGGGCTATAGCTCAAGTATTAGCTGACCGCGCCTTGCATCACAGTAAAGGAACCGCTGATTTTATAAATATTACAGTAGATCTAATCCATTCTAATGAGATAACATATATCGATTGTTTACAAGTAGAAGAACATAGGGCCCATACGATTGCAGAGGCTCATCAATTAGCTATCGAGCTTTTACAAGGTCCTGAGATTACGGAAGTGGCTGTTCAAAATGCTATTGCACTCTTAAAAGGCTTAGATTCTTCTATGCGTGGTGCTATGTTAGTAGATGCTACAACTGGTAAACGAATTGATGCAGGTAATCGAGGCGTTCGCGTTAGCCATATGGACTCCTTTGATTCTGAAGTATTAGGGGACAATGACCATATGCGAGAGGCTTTAGTTTTAGCATCTAAGGTGCAATCCGGTGAAGGGATTGTAGGTGAATTATGTTGGTCTGATGATCCAGATTATACGGTAGGATATGTTGCATGTAACGGAACATACCATCGCATTCCTAACATGAAAGAATTGGGCTCACATATAGGGGGCCGTGTATTTTTTGTGCGGTCAGAGATAGATAGAGACAGTGTAATTGAGTACTTGGAGAAGGCTCCAGTACTTGTGCAACGGAGAAATGATGTATAAGTTTTTTAAAGAACAACTAAATCATAAAATCGACAATCATAATTTAAGGACCTTAAAAGAATACTGCCCTATAGATGCAGTGCGCGTGAAGCGAGATGATAAAGAATACTTGATGATGGCTTCTAATAATTATTTAGGCCTTACCTTTGATCCTCGTGTCATAGAAGGGGCTGTAAAAGGGGTACAACAATATGGTACTGGTTCAGGTGGGTCTCGACTTGTGTCTGGAACATTTCCATTGTTTACAGAGCTTGAAAATGCATTGGCAACATTTAAGAATACAGAAAAAGCTCTCGTATTTAATACAGGTTATATGGCTAATGTCGGTACGATTTCGGCTATTGCAGATAAGAACACTATTATCTTTAGTGATGCTTTAAATCATGCTAGTATCATTGATGGTTGTCGTTTAAGCAAAGCCTCCATAAAGGCGTATAGTCATTGCGATGTAGAGGAATTAAAGTTTCTACTAAAACAAGCGGATCGAAATGCACGAAAACTCATCGTTACTGATGGTGTCTTTAGCATGGATGGTGATATTGCACCATTAGATAAGCTATATGAACTGAGCCGTGAATATAATGCATTGCTCATGGTGGATGATGCACATGCTACAGGGACTATCGGCAATGGCCATGGTACAGCGGCTTATTTCGGTCTTGAAAAAGAGATAGATATACAACTTGGCACATTAAGTAAATCCCTTGGATCGGTGGGGGGCTATGTGGCAGCTAATAGCACAATTGTTGACTATCTTATTAATGTGAGCCGTAGTTTTATATTCTCTACCGCATTGTCTCCAGCAGATATTGGGGCTGCTCTCGTTGCACTACAAATCATTGATTCTGATACATCTGTTTTGGAACGTTTGCAATACAATGTAGGCTATATGTCAGACCGATTAAATTCTCTGGGCATAGATGCTACAGATGATACGCCAATTTTTCCAATTCTTATTGGCAAGAATGAAGATGCCTTAACTGTATCTAATTATCTATATGAGGCTGGAATCATTGGCACAGCTATACGTCCTCCTACAGTCCCTGTTGGTGAAAGTCGAATTCGCTTGACTGTTACAGCAGCACACAGTAAAGCTCAAATAGACTACGTGTGCGATACGTTGTATAAAGCTATAAAAGAATTGTCTTAAATTGCTGCAAAAAGCAAAGATATACAAGCGTTGGTAAGGCTTATTATAATTGACAGTAATACTAAATAGGCTTATAATTATTAGACCAACGCACGGGGATGTAAAGGTTTCGACAGGGGTGCGTGTGGTATAGATAGCGAGTCGGCGTTCCATGAGGCCGTTAAACGGTGGGAAAACATTTAAACGCAGAAGAAAATTTTGCATTAGCTGCATAAGCTACGTCCCTCATACTTGTGCCTACCAAGTGTGAATGGACGTCAAACCGTAGGCTGGCTTAATTCAGTTGTTCATATGAATTAGGCGAGACAATATGAACTGGGGTTGTGTAGCTTGTCTGTGAGCGATAGCAACCTGAGATCTAAATCATAGACTGTGCTCGGAGAAGTCTATATGGCAACACTTCTGGACAGGGGTTCGACTCCCCTCATCTCCACCAATATTTAAATTAAAGCTAGAAGATACGTATTTACTGGATAAAACCAGTCGTTACCTAATCTTCTAGCTTTTTTATTTGTTCCCATACAATCGTTATATATCATATTTGTTTCATAAAAATTTCCCCTTTTTTCCCCTTGATTTCCCCATAGAACACTACACAATACATTATGAAAATTGCTCTCCATAAATTATGAAAAAGTGTTCACAAAAAAATATAAAAGTCAATGGTTTTTATCTTTTTTGTTGTATACAATGAATAGTAATCTGATTAGATTTTATCTGTGTTTTACAAAGGTGGAGAGGGTGCTAAAAAATTGACTTTGTCTATAGAATCCTGTAAAATATATAAAGATATTTATGAAATTATGTAACATAAATGATTAGTTTCGTGTAAAGGAGTACAGGTAATGAAGTATCGTTATTCCCGCATGTTGGCGGCTCTTGTAGTGTCTGCTGTCATGGTGGCCGGTTGCGGTAACAACCAACAGCAAGCCGGTGAGGTTAATGTCAATACATATAAAATCACAGCAAGTGATACTCAAGTAGATCAAACATTTGCAGGCACAGTAGTAGCAGAGAATTCTGTAGCGGTACATGCTCGTGTATCTGGTTACATTGTTGAGAAGTTTGTTAAAGGCGGGGAACAAGTAGTAGCAGGTCAGCCACTATATCGTATTGATTCTCGTCAATACGAAGCTAGTGTTGCCAATGCAGAGGCACAAGCAGCTCAAGCCAATGCAAATATGAAAAATGCTGAACTTGATTTGCAACGTTATGAAACATTAGCTCAACAAGATGCTATTGCACAACAACGTGTAGACACACAACGCAGTACTTATGAACAAGCTAAAGCAGCCTATGAAGCATATCAAGCATCTCTTAAGATTGCTCAAGATAACTATGGTGATACTATGGTATATGCACCATACTCTGGTACGTTGCGTATGGATGATGTAGATATGGGTACTTTTGTTCAAGCTGGTTCCACTACATTAGTGACTATTGATTCTATTGATCCAATCTTTGTTGAGTTTAGCATGACTGAGCAAGAATATCTTGACTTCATGAAAAATCCAACTGGGGATGATTCCAATGGTCCAAATATTCAATTACAACTTGCTGATGGAGATACGTATAATGAGTTAGGCTCTATTGTACAAGCGGCGAAGAGCTTAGACCCATCTACAGGTAAACTTGTTTTGAAAGCTTCTTTCCCAAATCCTAATCATTTATTGTTGCCAAATATGTATGCAACAGTTATTTCTCCAGGTGAAAAGCTTAAAAAAGCTATTCTCGTACCAAGTCGTGCGATTTTACAAATTATGGATAAAAACTTTGTCTATGTTGTGAATGCTGCTGGTGTAGTTGAACAAAAAACAGTTGAAGTTGGCGCTACAAAAGGTAATGAAGTTATCATTAAAGCTGGTCTTGCTCCTGGTGATATAATCATTGTTGATGGCTTAACTAAGGTTAAGAATGGTATGAAAGTAAATGCTAAAGAGCTTACAAAAGATCAGTTAAAAGCTACAAAATAGAAGGGGGCTAGATCGTGTCGAAATTCTTTATTAATCGACCTATCTTTGCCATCGTAATAGCTATTGTTATTACTTTGGTAGGTCTCATTTCCATGATGAGCCTTCCGGTAGCTCGATATCCACAAATTTCTCCTCCTACGGTGCGTGTTAACACGGCCTATACTGGTGCCACAGCGCAAGTTGTTAATGATACAGTGGCCAGTGTTATTGAAACACAAATTGTAGGCGTACAAGATATGGACTATATGACGTCTAATAGCTCCAGTTCTGGTACTTATTCCTTGACGATTCAATTTAATCAAGGTTCAAATGCTGATATGAATGCGGTTAATACACAAAACCGTGTACAAGCTGCACTTTCACAATTACCTGCGGAGGTACAAGCCGTAGGGGTTACAACAACTAAATCATCTGGTGATATGGCCATGATTTTCTCTTTGAACTCCCCAAACGGTACATATGACTCTACATTCTTGAAAAACTACGGAACAAACTACATGATGGATGCTATTAAATCCATCAAAGGTGTAGGTTCAGTACAAGAGTTCGGTTCCGACTACTCTATGCGTATCTGGTTAGATCCTGCTAAAATGCAAAAACTAGGCGTTACTTTATCTGAAGTAACGGCTGCAATTAGAGGGCAAAACCTTCAAGCAGCAGCTGGTACAGTTGGTCAAAATCCTACAAATGGCCAGCAAGCATTCCAATATCCTATCAAGATTGATGGACGTCTTATAACGCCTGAGCAATTTGGTAACATTGCGATTAAGAACTCCAATGGTAAAGTTCTACATTTAAAAGATGTATCTCGCATTCAAATTGGTGCTAAGGATTATAATTTCGTTGCGAAATCTGCTCATAAAGAGGTGGCAGGCTTTGCTATTTCCTTACAAAATGATGCGAATGCATTAGAAACAGTTGCAAATGTTAAGAAGGTATTGGAAGAACAATCTAAATCCTTCCCACCAGATATGCAATATAACGTAGTTGTAGATAATACTAAATTTGTAAGTGCATCTATTAAAGAGGTTGAACATACTTTTGTAGAAGCATTACTATTGGTTTTAGTAGTAGTATATGTATTCTTACAATCTTGGCGCTCCACAATCATTCCTATGATTGCCGTACCAGTATCTTTGCTCGGTACATTTGGTGCGTTCATATTGTTAGATTTTTCTATTAATACATTAACACTCTTTGCCATGGTATTGGCCATCGGTCTTGTAGTAGACGATGCCATCGTAGTAGTTGAGGCTGTTGAATATGAATTGAAGTATAATGGCTTACCTCCAAAAGAGGCAGCTATTAAAGCGATGGAAAATGTACAAGGTCCTGTAATCGGTATCGCCTTTGTTTTGTCCGCCGTATTTATTCCAGTTGCCTTCATGGGTGGCATGACAGGTATTCTTTATAAACAGTTTGCCTTGACCATTGCGGTTTCCGTTGTTATTTCTGCCATTGTAGCCCTTGTTTTAACACCGGCCTTGTGTGCTACTATGTTAAAACCTCATACTCCTAAGGAGCATGAAGATTGGTTGCATCGTCAATTAAGCAAGTTTAATGAAGGTCTTGAACGTTTCAGCAATTGGTATGGTATCCAATTAGCTCGTTTAAGTCATCGTTTGAGCTTAACCGTTATTGCATTGTTAATCTTTGCAGGGGGGACAGGCTTAGTATTCCACTTCTTGCCAACATCTTTCGTACCAGCAGAGGATAGCGGTTATTATATGATTGCCGTTAATGAACCGCCAGGTGCTACATCTGAGCGTACAATGGCAACACTTGAAAAAATTGCATCGTTCTTAGAAGGAAAAAATGATCCAGAAAAACCTAAGGAAGAACAATTGTTCCAAGAAGTATTTACAGTAGCTGGTTTTGACCTTTTAGGTGGCGGTCAAAAGTCTAGTGCGGGTGTAATCTTTGCAACCATGTCTGATTGGAAGTATCGTACTACACAAGCTACATCTATTAATGCTATGGTTGGCCAAACATTTGGCTTTGCCGCTCAAGGCGTACCAGAAGCTACAGTAATTGCTTTGAATCCACCATCTATCCCAGGTCTTGGTAATACTGGTGGCTTTAGCATGTACATCATCAACAAAGCTGGTGACAGCCCACAAGTTATGTCTGAGCGTGCTAATGAATTCTTAGCAGAAGCTCGTAAGAGTCCAGCTATTCAATCTATTTACACTACCTTTGATACATCTACACCATCCTTACAATTTGATGTAAACCGTGAAAAAGCGGCTCAAGATGGTGTGGCATTAGCTGATATCTTTACTACATTGCAAGGTTTCTACGGTAGTATTCAAGTCAATGACTTTACTATGTACGGTAAAAACTACAAAGTAGTCGTTCAAGCAGAAGATGCGTATCGTCAAAATGCAGATCGCCTTAATATGCTTGCTGTTCGTAATAGTAAAGGTCAAATGGTACCTGTTTCTAACTACATTACGAAGGAACAAACTGGCATGCCATCTAGTATTACTCGTTTTGATAATGCGATGGCCGTACAAATTGGTGGTTCTCAAGCGAGAGGCTACTCCTCTGGTGATGCTATTGCTGCATTGAAAGAGGCGGCAGCTAAAACATTACCTGCTGGTTATACTTATGACTGGGCTGGTCAATCACGTGAAGAGTTGAAAGCTGGTTCTCAAACTATGATGATTCTTGGTTTAGGTCTAGTCTTCGTATTCTTAATCTTGGCTGCCTTGTATGAATCTTGGAAGGTTCCATTTGCCGTATTGTTCTCCGTACCATCTGGTATGATTGGTGCCGCTTTAGTACCATTCTTATTGAACTTTACTGGTAGATATTCCTTAGCTAACGATATTTATATGCAGATCGGTCTTTTAACCTTGGTCGGTTTGGCTGCGAAAAATGCGATTTTGATCATCGAATATGCGAAGATTCGTGTTGACGAGCGCGGTATGAACGTCGTTGATGCTGCTATCGAAGCTGCAAAAATTCGTTTGCGTCCAATCTTGATGACATCCTTTGCATTTATCCTCGGTGTATTACCATTGGCTGTATCTACAGGTGCTGGTTCTGGTGCACGTACATCTATGGGTATTACAGTAGTAGCAGGGATGACAACAGCAACATTGTTTGGTATCTTTATCATTCCTATGTTGTTCATCATCATTGAAACACTTGGTCCTGGTTTGTTAACAAATCGTAAAAAAGACCATTAATAATTTTCTATATTGGCTATTAATATAGACAGATAAAAAACACGTCATTACTAAGTAGTGGCGTGTTTTTTTGTATATTTTATGGTATAATAATATAGTTAAAAATCGGATTGACGTAAGTCAATATAAAGTGTGAAACTAAATATAAAAGAGGTATATTATGAGTGACGTAAAAACATATGTAGCAGGTCATAAAAGCCCTGATACAGATTCTATTTGTTCTGCTATTTCTTTTGCTAATTTATTAACACAAATGGGCACACCGGCAACTCCAGTATGTGCAGGTGAAGCAAACAAAGAAACAACATATATTTTGAACCATTTTGGTTTTGAACATCCACAAATCGTTAAAAACTGGGAAGAATTTGCTCCAGAAGGTGGCAACTTATACCTAACTGACCACAATGAATCTAAGCAAATCATCGATGGTTATAAATCCATGAATATGTGTGGTGTAGTTGATCATCACCGCATTGGTGATTTTGAAACTGACGGTCCTGTATTTATGCGCTTAGAACCAGTAGGTTGCTCCAATACAATCATTACTAAATTGTATATGGAAAATAATCAAGAAATCCCTAAAGCTATTGCAGGATTGATGTTATCCGCTATCATTTCTGACACTGTATTATTCCGTTCACCAACATGCACTAAAACAGATAAAGAAATGGCTCACAAATTGGCTGAAATCGCAGGTGTAGATATTGAGTCCTATGGCCTTGATATGTTAAAAGCTGGCGCAGATATTTCTGATTTGACTAATGATGATATCGTTCGTACAGATATGAAAGAATTCTCCGAAGCTGGTAAAACGATTTCTATCGGTCAAATTTCCGTTATGGACACAACAGATGTATTGGCTAAACAAGGTGAATTAGTACAAGCTTTAGAAGCTCTTCGCAGTGCTAACAACTACGATGCATCTTACATCATGATTACAAATATTCTTGATGAAAGTACTACATTGTTATTCAGCGGTGATGTAGAAGCTGTCGTTACAAAAGCATTTGGAAAAGAAGTTAAAGACAATGGTGTATTCTTGCCAAATACTATGTCTCGTAAAAAACAAATCGTACCACCAATCCTTGGTGCTATGAAATAGTATACAAAGGAAAAGAACGTTGCTTGCAACGTTCTTCTTCTCTATGTATAGAGATTATGTGGCTTTAGTTATATGTGTAGCAATAACAAATGTCAGTTGTTATTTATAAAACTTTACTTCATTTAGCTCTGTTCTAGTTGTCTATATGGTTATTATGTAAGGGCGTTAGGGGTGTTCCGATGAATTCATTATTAACAGGTTTAAATAAAGAGCAACAACAAGCCGTACAACATACGGAAGGCCCTTTATTGATTTTAGCTGGTGCCGGATCAGGTAAAACAAAAGTATTAACAGTTAGAATTGCTCATTTATTAGCTCAAGGTGTGAATCCTTATGAAATTTTAGCCATTACTTTTACCAATAAAGCGGCTAAAGAGATGAAAAGCCGTGTAGAAGGTTTAGTAGGGGATATAGCTAATCGTATTTGGCTCAGTACGTTCCATAGCTTCTGCGCTAAGTTTTTACGTTTTGAATTAGATAATTTCTTAGGGTATAACAGTAACTTTACCATTTATGATACGTCTGATTCGCAAGCTGTTATTAAAGCGGCTTTGAAAGCACTAAATCTGGACGATAAATACTATCCTGTTGGTGCTATGTTAGTGGCAATTTCAGATGCAAAGAATAAATTGCTCTTTGCTTCTGATTTTAGAAAACAAGCGAGAGACTTTTACCAACAGAAAGTTGCTGATGTCTACGAGTATTATGAACGTGAATTGCGTAAGAATAATGCTCTAGATTTTGATGATCTATTATTGGTGGCCGTAAAATTATTACAGTCTAATGAGGCTGTCCTAGATAAATATAGCAAACGTTTTCGTTATGTTATGATCGACGAGTATCAAGATACGAATCATGCTCAATATTTATTGGCTAAATTATTGGCTTCTCATTGGAAGAACATCGCCGTTGTAGGTGATGCTGACCAAAGTATTTACGCATGGCGTGGTGCAGATATTCAAAATATCCTAGACTTTGAAAAGGATTATCCGAACTGCACATCTATTAAACTAGAACAAAACTATCGTTCCACTAAGATTATTCTAGATGCAGCCAATGCTGTTATCGAGAATAATGAAGGTCGTCCAAAGAAAAATCTTTGGACTGACAAGACGGAAGGTGCTAAGATCCAGCACTTTACGGCCCAATCTGAACATGAGGAGGCTGCTTTTATCGGTGATACAATTGCTAAAAAGCACGATATCCATGGTGTTCCTTATGGGGATATGGCCATTTTATATCGTACGAATGCTCAGTCTCGTGTGCTTGAAGAGGCACTTATCAAACGTGCTTTGCCATACACCATGGTAGGGGGCACAAAGTTCTATGATCGTAAAGAAATTAAGGATGTATTAGCGTACTTGCGCGTATTATATAATCCTTTCGATGATTTGAGTTTATTGCGTATTATCAACGTCCCTAAACGAAGTATCGGCGCTACTACTGTGGCTAAACTACAGGATTATGCCCGTGCTAACGGAACGTCTTTATTTATGACCTTAACGCAGCTACACTTGGTAGATTCTATTAAGGGGAAGACAAAAGAAAAGTTAGAAGAGTTTGGTATTCTTATTTTCACACTTGTAGCTGAAATGGAAGATAGAACAGTACTAGATATTCTAGAGTCCATTTTAGATAGAACAGGTTATTTAGCTCAGTTGGAAGAAAGTACAGATCCACAAGATCAGGCACGTGCGGAGAATATCGGTGAACTTTTATCTGTAGCTAAAGACTTCCAAGATACAAATCCATCTGGTACTGTAGAGGATTTCTTAGAACAAGTGGCTCTTGTTAACGATGTTGATTCCTTTGAGCAAGAAGAGTCTAAGGTAACATTGATGACATTACATGCTGCTAAAGGTTTGGAATTCCCTATTGTATTCTTAGGAGGCTTGGAGGAAGGTTTATTCCCGCATAGTCGCACCTTGATGAACCCTGAGGAGATTGAAGAGGAGCGTCGTCTAGCTTACGTAGGTATTACACGGGCAGAGAATGAATTATATATTTCTAACGCTACGACGCGTACTGTATTTGGTCGAACAAGTAGTTATTTACCATCTCGCTTTATCGATGAAATTCCTGAAGAGTTAGTAGATGGTTTGCGTGCTAAGCGCAAAGTACCTGATGATATTAAGCGGCATGTGCCGCAACATATGAGTGTCACTAGCCGGCCAGTTACGAAGCCAATCGTTCGCAATGAAGTAATTGCTGATTGGAAGATTGGCGATACTGCCATTCATAGTAAGTGGGGTAATGGTAAGGTTATCAACGTTGCTGGTGAAGGGGCTGGAATGAAGCTAACTATTGAATTCCCCACACAAGGTGTACGCGTGGTGATGGCAAAATTTGCACCTGTCAAAAAGGGATAAAATTGTGTATAGCAGTTAACCTCTTTACCTTGTTTGTATGGAATAGTATAGAGTGTTACTGTAGAGTAAAAGGGATGTAATATGAATCCGAAAGATAGAATCAAAGAGTTGCAACAGGAGTTAACTCATGCACAGTATTTATACTATGTAAAAGATGCTCCTACGATGAGTGACTTTGAATATGATAAAAAATATCGTGAGCTTGTAGATTTAGAAACAGCTCACCCTGAATATATTGTGCCCTCTTCTCCAACACAACGTGTAGGCATGAAGGTGGAAGGCTCCTTTGAAAAGGTTATACATGGACGCCCTATGTTGAGTCTTTCCAATGTATTCAATGCTGATGAAGTTCGAGCATTTGCGAATCGCGTAGAAAAGGAATTAGGACATAAGCCATCTGCTTATGTAGTAGAGTTAAAAATTGATGGATTAGCTGTCAATTTGCACTATGAAAATGGCATGTTTGTACGTGCCGTAACGCGCGGTGACGGTCGCGTTGGGGAGGATGTAACCGCCAATGTACGCACCATTAAATCGATTCCTTTATACCTAGAGAATGCGCCAGAATTTATCGAGGTTCGCGGTGAAGCGTATATGCCTCATAGCGAATTTAAACGTATCAATGAAGAGCGTGATGAAGAGGGATTGCCAACCTTTGTGAATCCTCGTAATGCTGCGGCAGGCTCCTTGCGTCAACAAGATCCAGCTATTACAGCAAGTCGTAACCTAGCCTTCTTTGCCTATGCCATTGGATCTGTAGAAGGTGCTAGTATTCATAGTCAAGAGGAATTACTTAAAAGCTTAGAAAACTTTAAGTTCTCTGTAAATCCTCACTATCGCGTGTGTCAAACCATTGATGAAGTTATTGAAACTATCAATTATTGGGATAAAAAACGTCATGAATTGCCATATGATACTGATGGTATGGTTATTAAAGTAAATAGCTTTGCTGATCAAGAGGCACTTGGCAGTACTGCAAAAGATCCTAAGTGGGCTACAGCCTATAAATATCCGCCAGAAGAGGTAGAAACCATTCTTAAGGATATTACCATCAATGTAGGTCGTACTGGCGTTCTTACACCTACTGGTGAGCTAGAATCTGTATTTGTGTCTGGTACAAATGTGAGTCGTGTAACATTACACAATCAAGACTTTATCAATGAAAAGGATATCCGCATTGGTGACCATGTTATCATTCACAAGGCAGCAGAAATCATTCCAGAAGTTATTCGCGTAGTTCCTGAAAAACGTACTGGTTCTGAAGTGCCTTTCACAATTCCTAACACATGTCCAGTATGTGAATCTCCTACAGTTCGTCGCGAAGGGGAAGCGGCTGTACGTTGTACGAATAAACATTGTCCTGCTATTGAGAAAGAGCAAATCATTCACTTTGCATCTCGAGATGCTATGAATATTGATGGTTTAGGCCCTAGCATTGTAGAAAACTTAATCAATAATAAGTTAATAGCTAATGTGGTGGATCTATATCACTTAACGGTAGATCAACTAGTTACGATGGACCGAATGGGCAAGAAATCGGCAGAGAATTTAGTAAAAGCTATCGGAGACTCTAAAAATCGTGGTTTGGACCGCGTATTATATGGTCTTGGTATTCGTCTAATTGGTTCTAAAGCAGCTGCAACGATTGCTAATGTCGTGAAATCTATGGAACGGTTTATGACTATTACTAAGGAAGAACTTATTGCGGTGGAAGAGATTGGTCCAACAATGGCAGATAGTATCGTTGAATATCGTCAAGATCCTGCTCATGTGGCTATTATTGAAGGCTTAACTAATGCAGGCCTAAAGATGACTGTAGATGTTGTAGAAGCTGCAGGCAATCAAATGGACGGCGAAATCGTCGTTCTCACAGGTAAGCTTGAGGTCATGGGCCGCAGTGAAGCCGGTAAAATTCTTGAAGCTCATGGGGCGAAGGTTACAGGCTCTGTTTCAAAGAAAACAACCCTTGTTATCGCAGGTGAAGATAGTGGTAGTAAGCTTACTAAAGCAAATGAATTGGGAATTCGCATTATGAACGAAGAAGAGTTTGTAGAACTTTTACGAGAGCTAGGTACTGATATTTAAATTTTTAATGGGGCCCGGTAATATTAGCTTTAATTGGTTAAAAAGAAATTACTACACCTGTTTGCTCCGTCCTACGTAATGTCGCAAATATCTTTTTTGAAAATATATATTATTTGCTTTATAATAAATAATTATGAAAGGATGTGTTCCGATGAAAATCAGCCAAGAGGAAATTAAAAAAATCGCCTTGCTTTCACGCTTGGAAGTTAAGGAAGAACATATGGCACATGTAGAAAAAGAGTTGTCCGATATCTTGTCTTATGTTGCTGAACTAGATGCATTAGAGCTTGACGGTGTTGAGCCTATGGCCCATGCGGTACCATTGCATAATGTACTTAGAGAGGATGAAATGAAACCATCCCTTGATCATGATTTAGCTTTATCTAATGCTCCAGAAGCAGAGGATGGGTACTTTAAAGTACCTCGCGTTGTACAAGAATAGGAGGTTTCGCTGTGGCAACAATTCATGACTTACACAAGAAACTAGTGAATAAAGAAATCAGCGCCGTTGAATTGACGAATGCTGTCATTGCACATAAAGCGAAAGTTGAACCGACTGTACATGCGTACTTATCCGATTCTCATGACCGCGCTTTAGCTACAGCTAAAACTGTAGACGAATTAATTGCTAAAGGTGAAGCGATTTCTCCATTAGCAGGTATTCCTGGTGCCATCAAAGATAATATTTGTATTAAAGACGAGCCTGCAACATGTGCGTCTAAAATGTTAGAAAATTTTGTTCCTCCATATAATGCGTCTGTTATCGAACGTTTACAAGACAATCATTATATTAGCCTTGGTAAACTTAACATGGACGAATTTGCTATGGGTGGCTCTACAGAGAATTCTGCATTAGCAAAAACAACTAACCCTTGGAATACTGATTGTGTACCAGGTGGTTCCTCTGGTGGTAGTGCTGCAGCTGTTGCTAGTAGTACTGCTATTTGGGCTCTTGGCTCTGATACAGGTGGCTCCATCCGTCAACCAGCGTCCTTCTGTGGTGTTGTAGGTTTGAAACCAACTTACGGTAATGTATCTCGCTATGGCCTTATTGCCTTTGCATCCTCTTTGGACCAAGTTGGCCCTATTACACGGGACGTAACTGATGCTGCTTTAGTATTGAATGCAATTTCTGGTTACGATGCGAAAGATTCTACATCTATTCCAGGTGCTCGTGTAGATTACACTACAGCCCTTGTAAACGATGTAAAAAATCTTAAAATTGGCGTGCCAAAAGAATTTTTCGGTGAAGGTCTCAATAGCGAAGTTCGCAAAGCTATGGAAGAGGCTATCGAAACATATAAAAAATTAGGTGCTGAAATTGTTGAGGTTTCCTTGCCTAATTCTAAATATGCATTGTCTGCGTACTATATCATCGCATTGGCAGAGGCAAGCTCTAACTTGGCTCGTTATGACGGTGTAAGCTATGGTATGCGCGTAGCTGCTGACAATTTAGTAGAAATGTCTACTAAAACTCGTACAGAAGGCTTTGGTCCTGAAGTACAACGCCGTATCTTATTAGGTACTTATGTATTGAGCGCTGGTTACTATGATGCTTACTATTTAAAAGCACTAAAAGTACGCCGCCTCATTAAAAATGAATTTGATGAAGCTTTCTCCAAAGTAGATTTAATATTAACACCAACTGCACCTAATACGTCTTATAAATTTGGTGAAAAAGCAAATGATCCATTAGCAATGTACTTAGAAGATATCTGTACAGTACCAGCTAACCTTGCAGGTATCCCAGGTATCAGCATTCCAGCAGGTATGAGTAGCAGCAATTTACCAATCGGTATGCAATTGCTTGGTCCTGCTATGGGTGAAGAAACATTGTTACGTGCAGCTTTCACATTTGAACAAGCGCGTCCAGACTGTCAATTAGTAGCACCAACTGGGGAGGTTTCTCTATGAGTAGTAAATACGAAACAGTCGTTGGTTTAGAGGTTCATACAGAGCTTAAGACTAAGTCTAAAATCTTCTGTGGTTGTACCACTGAATTCGGCGGTGATCAAAATACACATGTATGTCCAGTGTGCCTTGGCTTGCCTGGTGCTTTGCCTGTGTTAAATAAACAAGTAGTAGAATTTGCTATTAAAGTAGGTTTAGCATTGAATTGCGAAATCCTTAACTTTAACAAATTTGACCGTAAAAACTACTACTATCCTGATTTGCCTAAAAACTATCAAACATCTCAATATGATTTGCCAATTTGCTTGAATGGTCACTTAGACATCGAAGTAAATGGTGAAACTAAACGCATTGGTATTACCCGTATTCACATGGAAGAAGATGCGGGTAAACTCGTTCATAGTGGCAACACTATTTCCGATTCCAAATCTTCTAATGTCGACTACAACCGTACTGGTGTACCTCTTCTTGAAATCGTATCTGAACCAGATATTCGTTCTGGTGCAGAAGCGAGAGCATACGTTGAAAAGTTACGTTCTATTTTGCAATATTTAGAAGTATCTGACGGTCGTATGGAAGAAGGTTCCTTGCGTTGTGACTGTAACGTATCCGTACGCCTTCGCGGTACTACAGAGTTCGGTACACGTACAGAAACTAAAAACGTTAACTCCTTAACGGGTATCCAAAAAGCTATCGAGTACGAAGCATTGCGTCAAGCAAAATTAATCGAAGCTGGTGGTAAAGTAGACCAAGAAACTCGTACATGGGATGATGCTCAAGGTATTACTCTTGGTATGCGTAAAAAAGACGCAGAAAATGATTACCGTTACTTCCCAGAACCAGATTTGGTACCAATCGTAATTACAGACGAAAAAATTGAAGAAGAACGCCGTGCATTACCAGAATTACAAGATGCTAAAATTGAACGCTTTGTATCTGAATACGGCTTGCCTCGTGAAGATGCAACAATTCTTACTGTAGCTCGTAAGACTGCAGACTTCTTAGATGCAACTGTAAAAGCTGGTGCAGATCCTAAAACGGTTGCTAACTGGATGCTTGGTGATTTGTCCAAGATGATCAATGAAAATGGCTTAACATTTGCTGAATCTAAAGTAAGCCCTGAAAACTTGGCTGGTATGATTGCTCTTATCGATAAAGGCACTATCTCCGGTAAAATTGCGAAAAAAGTTATTGTATCCATGTGGGAATCCGGCAAGGATGCAAATACTATCGTAAAAGAAGAAGGTCTTGTTCAAATTACAGATACAGGCGCTATTGAAGAAATCGTTAAACAAGTTATCGCTAACAACCCACAACCAGTGGCAGACTTCAAGAGCGGTAATGGCAAGGCTATTGGCTTCTTAGTTGGTCAAGTTATGAAGGAATCTAAAGGCCGTGCTAACCCTGGTATGGTTAATAAATTACTTCAAAAATTCTTGAATGACTAATCTGTGCGTTAGCATATATTAGTTACAAACAATACCAATATCATACGTCCCCTATAGATATATGAATTTATATCTGTAGGGGATATTTATTTGCATTTTTTTAGCTAAAATATGATATAATAGGTTGTATAAAATTAATTATTATTTTGGTCATATAGAGGAATTAACTATGTCTGATCAACAGAATATACATAACAATCAAAATACATATAAAAATAGTCAACAACGTAGTAGTTTTGGTGGCAATACGGGAACTACTGAACCTAATACGCGCGTATTATCCGATGATGAACGCCGAGACTTTGATGGGGTAACTATCGAAAAGGTAGGTGACTCTGTGCACGTTGATTCAACGCCAACTTACATGGATGAAGAGCGTCAACGTTACGATCAATATAATCAATATGGACCGCAAGTTAAGGTGTATAGCTTTAATAGTACAAGCTGGCTTAGTCGCATCATTTTGATTATCGTTCTAGCCGTTGTATTAGCGGCCGTAGTTTTCTTTGGCGGCATTATCCTATCCGTAATAGGTGTTGTCATTTTAGTGGGTGCTATTGTTTCCTTTATCTTTGGCCTCTTTTAATGGTATAATACATATATTATGACTAGACGGTGGCTGAGCCATTCGATGATGTAAAGGGGACCTATGAACGTAGTTTTATCCACATTAAACTCAAAATTTATACATTCCTCCCTGGCTTTGCGTTATCTCAAAGCCTATGGGCAGGCTCACGGACAGGCATACGATATAGTAGAATATACTATTAATATGCCTGTTTTACATATTCTTAGCGATATTACAGAGCGCAATATAGATGTATTGGGCTTTGCTTGCTATATCTGGAACATTGAAATGACCTTACACGTGGTGGCCATGGTGAAAGCTGTTCGACCAGATATTAAAATTATCTTAGGCGGTCCAGAGGTTTCTTTTACTGCCGATGAAATTCTAAATCGTTGCCATGCTGTAGATTATGTTGTGCAAGGCGAAGGGGAAGAAGCCTTTTATCAACTGATTACCGCATTGACTAATGGCAAGGATGGCCTTACAGAGGAAATTGTTGGCATTCGTGGCCGTCATATTTCTGGCCAACTCATGGGCTCTACTGAGACCGTAGAGGTTAAGGATCTCAGTACTATTCCATTCCCATATGTGGAAGAGGATATGGTCGATTTAGAACATAAAATCATCTACTATGAATCCTCTCGAGGATGTCCATTCTCCTGTCAGTATTGTTTATCTGGCAACAAGAATACAGTACGATTCTTTCCACAAGAAAGAACACTAAAAGAGTTACAATGGTTTATTGATCACAAGGTAAAACAAGTTAAATTTGTAGATCGAACTTTTAACTGTGCACCACATCATCATCGTCCATTGATGGAATTTATGCGAGATGCTGATACAGAGACTAACTTCCATTTAGAAATGGAACCTGAGCTCATGACGGAATGGGAAACAAATATTCTCTGTGAAACACCACCAGGGCGTATTCAAATCGAAGTGGGCGTACAAAGTACACATAAGAAAACTTTAGATGCCATCAATCGATATAATGATTGGCCGTATATTCAAAAGGCAATTCGTCCAATTATTGAGGCTGGACGTACACATGTACATATGGATTTAATTGTAGGCTTACCTTACGAAAATAAAGCGCGATTTGGATTATCCTTCAACGATTTATTTAGCTTACAACCTCATGCGCTACAAATAGGTTTCTTGAAACTATTAAAAGGATCTGGTGTACGCCGCATGGAGGAATACCAATATATTAGTGATCCTTTAGCGCCATATGAGGTACTAAGCACTCATGTATTACCGTATAAAGATATACGTTTTTTAAAATACTTTGAAGATGTATTTGAACGCTTCTATAATAGTGAGCGCTTTAGAACTGTCTTTGGCTATATTGGAAGCAAGCTCATAAAGGAACATACTGATACATCCATAACTGGTGAAGATACAGTAACAAATCATGTGCCACCTATGAAAAAGTATGATCCTTCTAAAGTGGAGCCTAAAAAAGATGCCTTTTCTTATTTCTGTGAAATGACACAGGCTTGGCTTGACGCTGGTCATCACAAGGTTAATTTAAAAGATATAGATCAAATCGAGTTTTTATATAATTTCTTCTTGTCTAAAGGCGATACTGTAGCCGCTGAATTACTACAGTACGATACACTTGTTAGCTATCGTGGTAAGGTTCGCAGCGAAGCCGTTGGTTTGCCGAAACAGACAAAGGAACTTTTACAAGAAGGGGAAGCATTCTGGCGCAACGAAGAGATTGCATCTCAGTATATTCCAAACTATACATTTAAAGAATGGCGTAAGATTCGCCAACAATATGTGGAAATGCCAATGTCTGAGGACACGGCACATGTATTAGGCATAGAAAATGTACCTAATGCACCATTTACAGTAGTTATCGACGTTAATAAAGCGGTAAAACCATTTATACGTCCTGAAATAGAGGCTTGTTAAATATCATAAGCGATGATTGGCTAGTTAAATAGGAGTGTTATGACCGATACAACGAGACCAAAACGATACCGTATGGTATCTAAATATTATAAAGAAACCTATGGGGAAAAGGTTTATAAACTGCCTGTTGCTTTGCCACTGACTTGTCCTAATCGGGACGGTTCGGCTGGCGTAGGGGGCTGCACCTTCTGCGGAGAAATTGGTGCCGGTTATGAAAATCGTCCTGCGTGGATGACAGTGCGTATGCAATTAGAGGAAAATATTGCTCACATAGGTCCCAAATACAAGGCGAAAAAATTTATACCTTATTATCAAAACTTCAGTAATACTTACTTGAGTCTTGATGATTTTAAAAACTATATGGAGCAAGGGTGCATCGACGAAGCTGTAGGTATTGCCATTGCAACGAGACCAGATTGTATTGCCGATGAATACCTAGAAATCTTGGCGGATATTCGTGATCGCTTTCAAAAAGATATCTATATTGAATTAGGCTTACAAACGGTTAATTATGATACGTTAGAGAAAATTAATCGCGGTCATGATTTAGCACAGTTTATTGATGCCGTACTGCGCATCAAACGATACGGATTTAACGTTACCACACATATGATTGTTAATCTCCCATGGGATACCATGAAAGATACCATTGAAGGGGCCCGTATCTTATCAGCTCTCGGTGTTGATCAAGTTAAATTACATGCCTTATATATCGTTAAAAATACATTGATGGCCAAGTGGTACCAAGAAGGTCAGTTCACCTTAATCAGCGCAGAAGAATATGCTGACCGGGTAGTCAACTTTGTCCGTCATTTACACCCTGACATTGTATTGCAGCGTCTTGTGGGACGAGCACCTGAAGATAATACGCTCTTTACAAATTGGTCCATGGGGTGGTGGCGCGTACAAGATTTAATTGATGATAAGTTAGACGAACTAGATGCACATCAAGGTGATCTTTGCGATTATCTCAATGGTAAAGCAGTTCGTAAGTTTATAGACTAGGAGGTTGTATGAGCGAACAAGTATTTACATTTCCTACATATGACCTAGCACAATCCATACTAGGTCAACATAATCGTTATTTACATATGATGCTTGAGGTCATCTCTGCTGATGTAGTGGCTCGGGGAGATACGGTAGTTATTAAGGGTGATGAGGACCAAGTAAATGCCCTCTATCGTACTCTTGAAGAATTAGTATTCCTCTACCGTGAAGGCAGTACTATTACAGAGTCTCAAGTGCGCATTGCCGCTAAACTCGTAGCTAATGGCAAAGCCGATGCGGTACATAATATGTTCGAAGATACGCTATCCGTTAATATGCGGGGCAAAAATATTACGCCTAAAACGGAAGGTCAGAAGTACTATGTAGATAGCATTCGTAAAAATACTATAACCTTTGGTATCGGTCCTGCAGGTACTGGTAAAACCTTCTTAGCAGTAGCATTGGCAGCTTTCTATTTGAAGAACAGAAATGTAGATAAAATTATTTTGACTCGTCCTGCTGTAGAGGCTGGGGAGCGCTTAGGTTTCTTGCCTGGCGAATTACAAGAAAAAGTAGATCCATATTTAAGACCTCTTTATGATGCGTTACATGAAATGTTTGGCATCGAGCAAGTACAACGTTTTATGGAGCGTGGTACTATCGAGGTAGCACCACTAGCGTATATGCGTGGTCGTACCTTAGAAAACGCTTTTGTCATTCTCGACGAGGCGCAAAATACGACAGCTGAACAGATGAAAATGTTTTTAACTCGCTTAGGTAACAATTCTAAAATGGTCGTAAATGGCGATAAAACGCAAATTGACTTGCCACCACGAGTTGTATCCGGTCTTGGTGAGGCTGAAAAGGTATTGCGTCATGTATCGGGCATTAATATGGTTTACTTTAGCGATCAAGACGTGGTGCGTCATGATTTAGTAGGCCGCATTGTAAAAGCATACGATGCGTACCATGAGCGTAAATTAGCAGGTGATACTAAAACAACTGATGCATCTGCAGAGAATGTAGCGAAAGGGTAAGTATGTACATACATATTAGCTATGATGAAGGAATTCAAGAGGATTCTAATATAGAGGCCATTATCCGTAAAGTTTGTGACGAAGTGAGTCGCGTATATGGTCTTGAAGAAGATGAAATGAGTATTTTACTCTGTAATAATGCAAAGATTCACGAGCTTAATAAAGAATATCGCGGTATCGATAGACCTACTGATGTATTGTCCTTTGCACTTAATGAAGGGGACGATTACGAAGGTAGTGAAGAGGAACATCATTTACTAGGTGATATGATTATTTCCTTGGAGCGCACTCGTGAACAGGCTATTGAATATGGACATAGTTTTGAACGCGAGTTAGCGTACTTGACGACTCATAGTTGTTTACATATTTTAGGCTATGACCATATGAACGATGAAGATAAAAAAGAGATGCGTACAGAGGAAGAGTTTATCCTTGGCAATCTCGGTTATGTGCGGGAGGATGCACCATATAATGAATAACAACGAACATTTTAAATCAGGCTTTGTAGCCGTTGTAGGTCGACCAAATGTCGGTAAATCTACCTTAATCAATGCTCTTATTGGTGATAAAATCGCTATCGTATCCGATAAGGCTCAAACAACTCGTAACCGTATCATCTGCGTATATACAGATGAAAGAAAACAAATCGTATTCATGGATACACCAGGTGTGCATAAACCAAAACATAAGCTTGGTGAATTCATGGTAGATGCTGCTATCGAGTCCTTAAAAGAAACAGAAGCCGTTTTATTTGTAGTAGCAGGCAATGAAAAACGCGGTCCTGGAGACAACTTTATTATTGAACAATTACAACGCGTAAAAGTTCCTGTATTCTTGGTAGTAAACAAGATCGATACTCTTAAAAAAGAAGAGCTTTTAGAAGCCATCGTGTCTTATCAAAATGCATATCCCTTTGCAGGAGTCATTCCAATTTCAGCAAAAGATAAAGAGAACTTACCAGAGATTCTTAAGGTACTAGAAGAAACCTTGCCTGAAGGTCCACAATACTTCCCAGAGGACATGATTACGGACCAACCAGAACGCCTTATCATTTCTGATATTGTGCGGGAAAAAATCTTGTTAGCTACTCGTGATGAAATTCCTCATGCTATTGCTGTAGACGTAGATGAGATGAAAACACGCGATGATGGTACAACCTATATTCGGGCTACCATTTACTGTGAACGAGACTCTCAAAAGGGTATCATCATTGGTAAAAAAGGTGCTCTATTGAAACAACTAGGTGCTGAGGCGCGTGCAGATATTCAAAAGCTATTAGCTACAAAGGTATACTTAGATCTTTGGGTTAAAGTTAAAAAGGATTGGCGCAATAAATCTGGTATGTTATCCGAACTGGGGTATCGTAAATAATTTGATATAATATAGAAATAAGGTATTTCCATAGTTAGATGAAAGGAATAGTAATGGATAGTGTAGATGGCCTGTTACCTATAGGGTTTGGTCTTTTATGTATTTTTTTAATTAACTTTTTTGTGGTCGCAAAGTTCTCCTTTGCCCGCCTTCGTAAAGAACATGTAGAGGATATGGATATTCTCTTAGAAAAGGATAGAGAGTTTTTATTAAAGCTTTATCAAAACCCTGAGTATTTCTTAAATACTACACAGTTTTTAATTCTCTTCTTTATCTTAGCCCTTGCAGGTACTGGTACATTTGTATTTGATAATATCATAGATCAACTTGTAGTAGTATTTAATGTACATAGTACATGGATGTACTTCGTACTAGATATACTTTTATTGCTATTTATTAGCTTAATTGTTTTAATCTTTGGTGAAATCGTACCTAAAGCATTAGGTTTATCGTTCCCAACAAAGTACGTAAATACCTATAGCCGCATCGTAGTAGCAGCAGGTAAATTAGTATATCCATTTATTTGGATTGCTAGTAAGATCTCCAATGTTATCTTAGGCTTTTACAAAACAAAATATTTAACAGAGCTAGATCTTGTGTACTCTGAGGAAGAAATTCGCATGATGATTTCTCGGAGTCACGAGGAAGGTCAGTTAGACCAAGTAGAGTCTGAGTTAATTGATAATGTATTTAACTTCGTAGATCGCATGGCGAAAGAGGTTATGGTGCCTCGTCAAGACGTAGACTGTGTATTCGTTGAAGATGGTTACGATGAAGCAATGAAGGTTATTCGCTCTAAAGTACATACTCGTTATCCACTCTGCGTAGAGGATAAGGATCACATCATCGGTCTCGTTCACATTAAAGATTTAATGGAACGTCCTAACCAAGCACGTAAAGATTTGCGCAATATTAAACGAGATATCCTTACTGTGCCAGAAGTAATGAAATTATCTACCTTGTTGCAATATATGAGAACGCGCCGTATTTATCTAGCCGTTGTAGTAGATGAATATGGTGGCATGGTTGGTCTCGTAGGCTTAGAAGATATTATCGAAGAATTAGTTGGGGATATTCAAGACGAGCATGAGCCGCACTTACCGGCTACCATGTCCTATGCAGATGGTTCCTTCGAATTTGATGGTAAAGTTCTTGTAGACGAAGTAGCAGAGATTATGGATATTGAAATCGATAATTCTGACTCTGATACAATTGGGGGCTACGTCTTTGGTTTGTTAGAACGCACACCAATCGTTGGCGATACAGTAGATGCTCATGGTTATACCTTTGAAGTGACTCAAATGCAAGGCTATCGTATTTCTCGTATCAAAGTAACTCCTTTACCTGTAGAGGAACCAACGGAAGAAGAAAATGAAGAAGCTTAATGGTGGCTTCAATACACCGGCCATCGTAATCAGTCGAAAAAAGTATAAGTTATACTCTGTATTTACGTTTATTACACCTAGTTTGGGGATTATTAGAGCATCGATACCACATAAGCGAATGATGACCATGCGCAACAGTTCATATCTACGTCCTTTCAGCGCTATGTATATTACAGTCGTACCTGATGGGGAATATGTAAATGTTACGCAAATCGATGGTTCCTATGTGGTAGAATCGTTAGACGTAAATCTCGATAACATCGCTTATGCTGCTGTAGCGAGCGAGCTTATTCAAGAGCTATTTGCTATGTATGATGTAGACCGTAAGGTCTTTGATACAGTTGTTAATTACTCCAAGCAAATTCGCCGCCGCAATGTACAATTGGGAACGATCATGCTTGGGTGGCAACTATTATCTCTTGCCGGTATTGTGCCAAGTGCTAATGCTTTTACTCATCAAGATGGTATCGATCCATTCTGGTTGCAGGTACGAGAAACGACGAATATTAGTATTTCTCCTTCTGTAAAAGCTGGATTACCACAAATTCTTGGTTACCAATGGGGCGAAGATACGCCTATAGAACTTTCTAAAACAATATGGAAGGAATTAGAGAAACTACTATTTGCATACTGTGAGCAAGAAATAGGTAAACCATTGCAAAGCGTAAAGTTTTTGAACTCTATCATTTAAATATAAAGGCACCAAGCATAGTCTTGGTGCTTTTTCTGTATCTATGGTCACATATGAAAATATATAATAGTAATAGACAAATGTACATTTACAGTTGACTATATAAATAAATATTATTTATAATGAAATAATATTTATATTATATGTTTTATGGGAGGTCATTATGCAGCTTTTGGGTAATCTCAAAATCCACTTTTTAGCGCTTGTATTAACCGTAGCCGCTGAATATGTGGGCATCAAGAAACTAGGTCCTGTTGTACTATTACCATTATTGTACACATTGATTCTAGGTTTATTAATTTCTATTCCTAAGTTTAAAATTTTAACAATTGAACAAATGGAAAAATCCGCTGATTATATCGGTATTGCCGTTATGATCTTGATGGTAAAAGTAGGTCTTGGTATCGGTCCAAATCTTGGGATTCTTACAAGTGCTGGCTGGGCTTTATTATTACAAGAACTTGGTCACTTCTTCGGTACTATCATCTTCGGTTTACCAGTAGCATTATTAGTTGGTATGCGCCGTGAAGCAGTAGGTGCTTGTTACTCTGTAGACCGCGAGCCAAATGTAGCGATCATTATCGATAAATTCGGCTTTAGCTCTCCAGAGGGTCGTGGCGTTATGGGTATGTACATCTGTGGCGTTCTTATCGGTGCTATGTGGTCCTCCGTATTAGCAGGTATGTTGGCACAATCTGGTTGGTTCCATCCTTTAGCACTTGCTATGGGGGCTGGCGTAGGTAGTGCTAGTATGATGGCCGCTGCTACAGCGCCTATCGTTGCAGTATACCCTGAGTTTGAACAACAAATTATGGCTCTCGCTGGGGCAGCAAACTTGTTAACTACAGTATTAGGTGTATACTTCGGCCTATTTATTTCCTTACCGGTAATGGAAAAAGCTTACAACTTCTTTACTGGTCGTACCCGTGTACAAGATTTAGCAGAGGAGGCAGCAAATCATGAGTAAAAGCGAAAAATTAACACAATTTGTCATCGTTATCTGTATTGCTGCTATCATTACTGCAGTAGGTAACGTAATGGACGGTAAACACCTATTTGGGGACAGTTTAATCGGCGTTGCCGTATTAGCATGTCTTGCTACTATTGGGGCTATGATTTCTTACTTGCCATATGCAAATAAATTACCTATGGTATTTTGGGTATCTTTAGTTGGCGTAATTGCATCCTTACCAGGTATGCCTGGCCAAGAATGGATTATCGCTAAAACTAGCCAAGTAACATTCCTTGCTACTACAACACCTGTACTTGCTTATGCAGGTCTATCTTTAGGTAAAGACCTTGGCGCATTCCGTCGTTTATCTTGGCGAATTATCCCTGTTGCACTAGCTGTAACAGCAGGTACTTTCATTTGTGCCACAGCATTGGCACAATTAGTACTTCACTTAGAAGGTTTAATTTAGGAGCTGATGAGCCGTATGACAAAGGAAGAAGTAAAACAAAGGGTTTGTGATGCTATCGTTGCGGCACAACCACGTTTACGTGAAATAGCTGAGTCCATTATGGCTGAGCCTGAACTCGGTTATAAAGAGGTAAAAACATCTAAGAAAGTACGGGATATGTTTGATGAGCTCGGCATTCCTTATACTACTGAACACGCTCTTACTGGCGTAAAAGGTCGCATGAAAGGCAAAGACAGCAAATATACAGTTGCTATGATTGGTGAATTAGATGCCATTCTTTGTCCGCGCCATCCTCGTGCTGATGATTTAACGGGGGCAGCACATTGCTGTGGCCACAATATTCAAATTACGAATATGTTTGCCGTAGCTATGGGCTTGCAATCTGTTATGGATGAACTCGCTGGCGATGTAGTTCTATTTGCTGTACCAGCTGAGGAAATGATCGAAGTTGATTATCGCAATAAATTGCGTGAACAAGGCAAGATTAAATATATGGGCGGTAAACAACAGCTTATTTACGAAGGTGCTTTTGACGATATCGACATGGCTATGCAAATGCATGTAGAAACTGCTAAAACTCCGGCAGGAGAAATGGGCCTAGGTAGTACATCTAATGGTTTTGTTGCTAAATTGATCGAATACCATGGTAAAGTAGCACATGCAGCAGCGGCGCCTCACGAAGGTATCAATGCTCTTAATGCTGCCTTGATGGGCGTAATGGGGGTTAACTCCATTCGTGAAACTTTCAAAGAAAGCGACTATTTCAGATTCCATCCGATTATCAACCAAGGCGGTACATTGGTTAACTGTGTACCTGACTATGTTCAAGTTGAAAGTTATGTTCGTGCCTCTAATATCGATGCTATCGTGAATGGCAACCATCGTGTTAACCGCGCCTTAAAAGCCGGTGGCGATGCAGTAGGGGCCACTTGTGTAATTAAGGATTTGCCAGGTTACTTACCGATGAGAAACGATGTTCGTATGAACGAAATGTTACGGCAAAACTCTAATCCACTATTTGGTGAAGAAAATGTATTCCAAGGGGATCACATGACAGCAAGTACAGATATGGGAGACGTATCTCATTTGATTCCGGTTATCCATCCTTGGGTTGGCTGTATCAATGGTGTACTGCACAGTGCAGAATATGAAATTTCTGTACCTGATGTAGCATACATCAAAACGGCACAAGCCTTGGCTATGACAATCGTAGACTTACTATACGATGACGCAGCAGGTGCTAAACAGGTGTTAGACAATTTTACACCAGCATTAAACAAACAAAGCTATATAGAACTCTTAGATAATATTGCTAAGGGTGAATAAATTAAACCACCTATCGAAGATGATTTGATTATCTTTGGTAGGTGGTTTACAATTTATTTATATAACTATAATGGTTTGTTTAAGTTCATTCCTTATATACTGATGTATAAATTAGTATATTTTTAGAGGAGATTATGAAAGAGAATCTTGCTTTACTACTAGCTATCTTATATCTAATCTATAGATTTAAGACATATAAAAAAACAAATAAAATAATAGAAGACAGAATAGAAAATGTTCACAAGCCATACTTTAAACGTGTACGAGATGTGTTAGGGTGTTCTGAAGAAGAAGCAGAGAAGGTCGGATTAGCATTAGATAAATATTTGGTACTCTTAGAAAGTAAATTCTATAAAATTGATGATAATACGTACTCATTTGTTGATGCAGGTGGCCTTAAAGGAACATTCTCAATAGATCAAAACTATAATTTATTGACATTAGTTTATAACGATGTTGATTTATTAGCTTTACATCAGGTTTAAAAATCTATAATTAATATTATGAAAGAAATAATACTGTATGTAGTAAAGATCGTATTATTAAAGTTATTTTTATTTTTTTTAGGTGAAAATTAAAATGGTTACTATTAAAAAAATATTTTTCTATGCATTTGCATTATTCAATTTAATTTCTCTTATATATAGTATGGGATATGATTATATGACTGGTGCCGAAATCCATTATGATTTCTATGGAGCATTTTTTGTTTGTTGGTTAATATTCTTTGGTATATTGAAAGCAATTTTAGGCATTTAAATAGTGTAAGTTCAGAAAAAACTTTACAATATAAAGTAATTAATATACCTTTCGTATTTACATTAGAAGAATTAAGGAGTTTTTATGCCTATTAAAAAGCTTATAAAGATAACTTGTACAGTAGTTATATCGTTACTAGTGATTATCCTACTTTTTATTGGCCTTAGAATCAATTCATACAAAATCTTTATAACTTCTCTTGTAGATGGAGAAAAACAAATAGGGCTAAACAAAAATATGACTGGTTTTGCTACAGATTTTCCTAATATATACTCTAGTGGTGATTTCGGTATAGTTGTTGTTAACGTATTACCCTATGGAACAGTACGTATTATTCCAAACTATGATGGGTTTAGTACTACATTTGTATCATCTCAAGATGCAAATTTAGAATCTCTACAAAGAGCTTATGGTGAAAAGCTAATAATTTTAGAGAGTATTGATCAATTTTCAGAAGATGAAAAAAAGATTATATCTGAGATAACTAAGAAGGACTCCAAACCAAGATACGATCGTGATACTTGGGTTACTAGAGCCTACTGATTTATGGAACGTAAACTTTCTAAATAAGTGAAATTGGATAATAGTATATGAAGATTAGAATAGTTAAGTTATTAAATTTAATAAGGTTTAGAATAATTGGTACAATTCTTTTATCAATTACAATAACAGTCAATGCTATTGAAGCTACTGCCCCAAATATAGACTATATATTTATTATTCCAATATTAGTAATGGGGACAATATTATTATGGCCTTTAATTCGAGGAAGACGTATTGTTAGTCGTATTTATAGAAAAAGCATGAATAAATATAAATCGAGACTAAAAGTATATTTATTTTTCATTTTAGGATTTCATAATAAACTTGTTGGAATACCGATAAAACAAAAAAGTATGTTTGGCTGGGTAAATTTATGTATTTCCATTTTAGGAGCGGTTAGTATTCTTAGTTGGATGTATATAAATAATATCTCGATTTGGATATTTATATTTACTCTTGTTTTATCTATATATAGAGTATTAAAAGTAATATATAGTTAAATTAAGCTTAATATTGACATCTCTCTCTTTGTATTGCTACAATATTGTGTATAATATATGCGATGAAGCAGAGTAGTAAACCTCTCTAGCGAGTGAGGATGGTGTAAGCTCACATTTGGTTGAAGGCGCTGTAGAGCATTGGCAGGAACGCAGGTATCTGTTAGTAAAGGCCAACATAGAAAAAAGAGGGCGCAAGCCAAATAGGGTGGAACCGCGGGTATACTCGTCCCTGTAACGTTTTCGTTACAGGGACTTTTTTGTTTGTAACGAAATGGTTGATTTTATGTCGGTTGTGTAAAGTGGAGGCAGCAATGACATTTCAAGAGATTATTTTAAATCTACAAAAATTCTGGAGCGATCAAGGTTGTATCGTTCAAAATCCATATGACATCGAAAAGGGTGCAGGTACAATGAATCCTGCTACATTCTTACATGCTATTGGTCCTGAGCCATGGGCTGTATGTTATGTAGAGCCTTCTCGTCGTCCAGCAGACGGTCGTTATGGTGATAACCCTAACCGTTTGTTCCAACATCATCAATTCCAAGTTATTGTGAAACCATCTCCAGATAATATCCAAGAATTGTACTTACAATCTTTGGCTGCATTAGGCATTCATGCTGAAGATCACGATATCCGCTTTGTTGAGGATAACTGGGAATCTCCAACATTGGGCGCTTGGGGCCTTGGTTGGGAAGTATGGCTCGACGGTATGGAAGTAACTCAGTTCACATATTTCCAACAAGTTGGGTCCATCGACTGTAAACCAGTGTCCGTTGAAATTACATACGGTTTAGAACGTTTGGCTATGTACATTCAAGGCGTAGAAAACGTATATGATCTTAAATGGAATGAAAACGTTACTTACGGCGATGTTTGGCATGCCAACGAAGTTGAACAATCCGTATATAACTTTGAATTAGCAGATACAGATATGCTCTTCAAATTGTTTGATATGTACGAAGCAGAAGCAAAACGCGTTTGCGAAGCAGGCTATGTATTACCAGCTTACGACTATGTATTGAAATGTTCCCACACATTTAACTTGCTTGATTCCCGTGGTGCTATTTCTATTAGCGAACGTACAGCTTTCATCGGCCGCGTACGTGCATTAGCTCGTATTTGTGCACAACAATACCTTGCTAAACGCGAAGAATTAGGTTTCCCACTTTTGAAAGGAGATAAATAAGATGGCAAAAGATTTATTATTTGAAATCGGTGCAGAAGAAATTCCTGCCGGCTTTATGCCAAATATCTTAGGTCAATTGAAACAATTGGCTGAAACAAAATTAAATGATGCCCATCTTCCTTTTGAAAGCATTGCAACATACGGTACACCACGTCGTTTGGCTCTTATCGTGAAAGGTATTGCTGACGCATCTGCTGAGATTAGCGAACGTCATAAAGGACCTTCTGCGTCCATCGCTTACGATACTGACGGTAATGCTACTAAAGCAGCTATCGGTTTTGCTCGTGGTAAAGGGATTGATGTAGCAGATCTCGTTATAGAAGACGGCTATATTTACGCAGAAACTAAAACTGCAGGCGTACCTGCAAAAGATATCGTAAGTGAAATGTTGCCTCAATTGATTACAGGCCTTAACTTCCCTAAATCTATGCATTGGGGCGATTTAGATGCTAAATTCGTGCGTCCAGTACGTTGGCTTGTAGCATTACTTGATGAAGAAGTAATTCCCGTAGAGTTTGCTACTGTTCAATCTAGTAATGTATCTCGTGGTCATCGTTTCTTAGGTGCTGATGAAATCACTATTAAGAATGCAGCATCCTATGTAGAAACATTAAAAGAAAACTTTGTTATGGTCGATCAAGATGCTCGTCGCGAATTGATCTCCAAACAATTACATGATATGGCAGCTTCTAAAAATGCATCCATCGTTTGGGATGATGATTTGTTAGAAGAAATCAACTATCTTGTTGAATGGCCTACAGCATTGTGCGGTGGCTTTGAAGAGTCCTACTTGGCACTTCCAGACGCAGCTATTATTACACCAATGAAAGACCATCAACGTTACTTCCCATTGGTTGGTCAAGATGGTAAATTGTTGCCAATGTTCTTAACAGTGCGCAATGGTTCTGACCATTCCATCGAGGTAGTTCAAGCTGGTAATGAACGCGTATTGCGTGCTCGCCTAGATGATGCTAAATTCTTCTTTAACGAAGACCGCAAGAAACCTCTTATCGACCGTCAAGATGGTTTAACTAAAATCGTATTCCAAGAAGGTCTTGGTAACTTAGCAGATAAAACTGAACGCTTGCTAAAATTAGGTCGTTTATTTGGTGAAGAATGTGGCTTACACGAAGATGCAGCTGTTGTATTGGAACGTGCTACAGAGCTTGCTAAAACTGACCTTACTACAGGTATGGTTACAGAGTTCACTGAATTACAAGGTGTAATGGGTAAAGAATACGCTTTACTTGATGGTGAATCTCCTGAGGTAGCAGAAGCTATTTTCGAACAGTATTTACCACGCTTTGCAGGCGATGTATTGCCTCAAACTGAAGCAGGTAAAGTATTGTCCATCATCGATAAAGTAGATAACATCGTAGCTACATTCAGCCGTGGCTTAATCCCTACAGGCTCTCAAGATCCATATGCATTGCGCCGTCAAACAATTGGTATCTTGAACATTTTGCTTGGTAGCGAATGGAATATTAGCTTGCGTCCAATCTTCAAAGCATCTATGGAGTTATTGAATGTAGCTGCTGATAAACAAGAGGAATTGCTTAACCAAGTTGAAGAGTTCTTCACACTTCGTTTGAAAAATATCTTCCTTGATCGTGAAGTTCCTCATCATGTAATCGACTTGTTGTTGTCCAACAACGAATTGTCTGTTGCTGATGCAGAAGGTCTTGTAAACGCATTGTTAGCAAATCGCATCGATGAAAATGTTGAGCTTGTTCAAGCCTATACTCGTATGTACAATCTTGTAAAAGATGTGGAATATACAGGTGTTAATACCGACTTGTTGAAAGAAGATGCTGAAAAAGCATTGTTTGAAGCTGCTTCTAAAGCATCTGAAGCTAGTCTTGCAGCATGGGAGACTGGCGACTACGCTGCTGTAGTAGCAGTTCCAGCAACTCTTGTGCCAACAATTAACCAATTCTTTGAAGATGTAATGGTTATGGACAAAGATGAAGCTATTAAAGCTAACCGTTTGCAACTTCTTCGCTTGGCGTACAGTGTAATGGCTATTATCGGCGATATTAGCGCATTAAAATAATATATTAGTAAAAGAACGATTCGACTTTTACCATGATATAAGAGAAGAGGTACCTTAAGGTGCCTCTTTTTTGCTTTTACGAAGAATATACAGATTTTATGCAGGATTTTTGGTTGCTGTGGCGAATATCTTATAATATACAAAGTTGTATGAGGAGAATACCAATCATGAATCATGATGAATTATATAAAGCCTTATGTAAGGTGCCAAGTGGCAAAGAAAAGTCTCGTGATAGAATTATTATTGAATTATATATGCGTTCTCAAGGAGCATCACAGAAACAGCTAGTAGATGCTCTTAATATGCGTCCTGCGACGGTATCTGAGCAGACGGATATTCTCATTGAATTAGGGTATGTAACAAAACATATCGACTTTATGGATAAACGCATATCCGTGGTAGGTTTAACAGATGAGGGGAAACGGTTAGGCAAATCACTATTACATTCGTATGACCAATTTTTGAATGTTTTGTTCTCCGACATATCTGAGGAGGAACAAGCAGAGTTATATCGTTTATTAGGCAAGCTAAAACGGCCTATTTTACGTAAATAATTTTATTATCAAAATTATATAGAAAATACTTGCTAAGAGTACGTGATTTATGTTAATATATTTCTGTTAATTTGAGACAGTCCGCTGCCTATAAGGTGTAGGTATTGAATGTCTGCAAACAGGAGGAAACAATGAACATTATTAACGTACTTGAACAAGAACAACTTCGTACAGACATCCCTACTTTCCGCGCTGGTGACACAGTTCGCGTACACGTAAAAGTAGTGGAAGGTACTCGTGAACGTATCCAAGTATTCGAAGGTTTGGTAATTAAACGTCAAAACGGTGGCGTACGTGAAACTTTCACAGTTCGTCGTATTGCATCCGGTGTAGGTGTAGAACGTACATTCCCACTTCACAGCCCACGCTTAGCTAAAATCGAAGTTATGCGCCGTGGTGTTGTTCGTCGTGCTAAATTGTACTACTTACGTAACCTTACTGGTAAAGCTGCTCGTATTCGCGAAAAACGCTAATGTTCATAAAAGGCTGCCGTTGGCAGCCTTTTATTTTTGCTAAAATTTAGATATGAAAGGAAATACTATGGCAGATTCACCTATCGTACATTGGTTCCCAGGGCATATGGCGAAAGCTACACGTATGATTACGGAGTATATCAAAAAGGTAGACGTAGTTATCGAGTTGCTAGATGCGCGTATTCCTCGTTCTAGTGCGAACCCTGTAATCACTGAACTGGTTGGTCAGAAACCTCATATCGTTCTGTTAAATAAAGTAGATTTAGCAGATCCTAAGGCCACAAAGGAATGGACTGAATTCTTTACTAAACAAGGTATTACCGTATTGGCTATCGATTCTAAGTCTGGCAAGGGTAATAAGAAATTAATAGCTACTGTAGAGCGTTTGAGCAAGCCTATCATTGACCGTTGGGTTGCAAAAGGTATTCGCAGTCGTTCTGTACGAACTATCATCTTAGGGATTCCTAACGTTGGTAAGTCTACGTTAATCAACTCCTTAGCTGGCTCTGCAGCAACGCGTACAGCTAACAAAGCTGGTCATACCCGTGGTCAACAATGGGTTAAAATCGGTAAGAATCTTGAATTGCTCGACACACCAGGTGTTTTATGGCCTAAATTAGAGGACCAACGCGCGGCGGCTCGTCTTGCTATGACGGGTGCTGTTTCTGATGATGTGTACGACTTAGAGCATGTAATAAAACAGCTATTAAATCATTTATTGACAAATACACCAAATATTTTGGTAGAACGTTATAAATTAAAAGAAGAAGAGATGACAGATGTGGATACTATTCTTGAAAGCATCGGTCGTCGTCGCGGCTGTCTCGTTAGCGGTGGCGTAGTAGATTTCGATAAAGCACGTCGCATTATCTTGCAAGACTACCGCAATACTAAACTTGGTACAATTACACTCGACAAAGTAGATGAAGAACCATACTATCCTGAAGATGGTGAGGAAAAACAAAATGGATAAGGATGTTTTTTCTAAGTTAAAGGTTGCAGATATTAAGGCTATTTTTGAAACTGAACAAGCCTTAGAGATTTTGCCGTTAGCTCAAGAGGACGATCGTAGTTCTGTACAAAAATTGGCCGCTTCTTACATTAAGCGCCAAGAAAAAGAGTTAAAAGAACAGCAACGCCTCATGAGCATGTATGACTATGAAGGCATGTTCTACGATCAAGGTATGTATCATGTAGCTGGCGTCGATGAGGTAGGTCGTGGCCCTATAGCAGGCCCTGTAACGGTAGCTGCCGTTATATTGCCGCCTATGACTTTAATTCCAGGTTTGAATGACTCTAAAAAGCTAACCGAAGAAAAGCGTGAAGCCCTCTACGATATCATCATGAAAGAAGCCGTAGCGGTGAGTTGTATTTCCTACGGTCCTGAAAAGATTGATGAACTCAACATCTACGAAGCTACGCGACAAGCTATGTATGAGGCGATTCGTACCCTCAGCGTACCAGCAGAAGCAGTCGTTGCGGATGCTATGAAACTACCTGATTTAACGATTCCTGTGGAGTCGATTGTAAAAGGTGACAGCAAAAGCGCTAATATTGCTGCTGCATCCATCATTGCTAAGGTTACCCGAGATCGTTATATGAAACAGCTCGATGAGGAATACCCTGGTTATGGTTTTGGTATCCACAAGGGATACTATACTGAGCTCCATAAAGAAGCGGTAGAACAACAAGGGGTAACACCACTTCATCGTAAGAGCTTTGAACCTATTAAATCTATCGTTCGTTGGGTTAAACCACAGTGATTATGGTTTAATTATTTAATTATTTAATCAATATAAACTGCATATAGTTCATAACCGTAAAGAGGTTCCTATTGGTCACCTATGTGACTATTAGGAACCTCTTTTGTATTTACTTTTACATCATTCATAATCTACGCTACAAGTAAGTATTACCTGTTGAAAGTTTAGAGATACTTTGAATATTACTTTTCAGAAGGTTATTGTAGATAATACACCTAAATAGGAGGTATATATGAAGACTATTAGTACAGGTAAAGCATTTAATGAACTAGACTCTAAAGAGCTTGGAAAATGGGGTGAACGTATTGCTACCCAGTATATTGAGAAGTTAGGTCTTACCATAGTAGATACAAATTATCGAACGAGGTTGGGGGAAATCGATATCATTGCAAAACGCGATTTAGTGTATCACTTTATTGAAATTAAAGCTCGTCGTGGCATGCAGCATGGATTGGCCCGTGAGGCGGTGACTAAAAAGAAACAAAAGCATATTAAACGGGCTGCTATGTTATTTTTATATGATCTACATCAAAAGAAACGACACTGGAAAGAAATATCCTTTGATGTTATAGAAGTGTATCTTCACGAGGACTTTCAAAGTTCTATTCATTATTTGCCGCAGTGCTTTTAGTGAGGTTTCTTATGTATGCAAAACTATATGGAGCCACCTTATATGGCATAGATGGATGCATTATTACAGTTGAGGTAGATATATCGCAGGGGTTACCCGTATTTGATATCGTTGGACTGCCTAATCAGTCCGTAAAGGAAGCTCGTGAACGTGTAAGGGCTGCTATTAAAAATAGTGGCTACGAATTTCCTATGAGGCGTATCGTAGTCAATCTAGCACCTGCTACCATTCGTAAAAGTAGTGCAGGACTCGATTTAGCGATTGCTTTAGGGGTTCTCATTGCATCGGGGCAGATAAAGGGGCGTAAAGCTAATATTTCGGCTTTATTGAATAGATGTCTATTTATGGGCGAGTTAGCCTTAGATGGTTCACTGCTACCAACCTTTGGAACCTTGGCGATGTCATTAGCAGGGTTAGAAGCTAATTACTCCACTATATATACAAGCGTAGAAAATGGACATACTCTAAAAGCTATTCCGAATCTTACTATATATGGCGAGTCTTCATTACAAGATATTATTACAGTGTTAGAAGAACAGGTTAAATGTAAAGCTAAATCTAATTCAAATTCGAAACAGGTAAAAAGACAGAAACAACCAGCAAAACATATAAATGAAGTTCAAATACAGGTAAATAATAATAATAGTGAACTGCAGATAAATTATGATAGTGATCTTCAGATACATTGTGAAAATCTAAATGAGATACCAACAGATACGATGGATAATATAAACCCTAGTACTACGTATGATGTAGATTTTGGAGATGTACAAGGTCAAGAGCTTGGTAAACGGGCCATGCTCATTAGTGCTGCAGGTCATCATCATTGTATTATGATAGGTCCGCCCGGTGGTGGTAAAACGATGATGGCCGAGCGATTACCCACTATATTGCCACCCATGACTTGGAATGAGATGGTTGAGGTCAGTCGCATACAAGATGTGATCGGTTTACTCGGTGATAATGGACTCGTTAGAAATAGGCCTTTTAGGCATCCGCATCATACGGCGACTTTGGCGAGTATGGTGGGCGGAGGTATACAAGGACGCCCTGGGGAAGTGACACTTGCTCATGGAGGTGTTTTATTTATGGATGAAGCACCTGAGTTTCAGCGCCAAGTTATTGATGCCCTAAGACAGCCCTTAGAGTCTCGCACAATTATTATCAACAGGGCTCAAGGCAATTATATATATCCGGCAAATTTTATTTGTATATTGGCTGCAAATCCATGTCCCTGTGGTTATTATCATGATCCTCATAGGGAATGCATATGTTCTGAAACGATGGTTAAAAATTATCAGCAACGATTGTCAGGGCCTATCATGGACCGCATTGATTTACATATTCCCGTTGAAAGGCCTACACTAGAACAATTATTAGATCATTCCACGTCTACTATGACAAGTGAAAGTATGAGGCAACAAGTGATTATGGCAACTGCTTTGCAACAGAAACGTTATAAAAACTTAGAGTTTAACTCTAATGGAGCTGTACCTCATAGGGCTATAGGTGAACTCTGTAATATTACTGATAAGGCATGGAGTGTATTAGGCAATATATTTGACCACTTTCATTTAAGTGGACGTGCCTTTGATCGCATATTAAAGGTGGCCCGTACTATCGCTGACCTAGAGGGAAACCCACAAGTGGAGCCTCATCACATTTCTGAGGCTATGTTATTTAGAACAGGTAAATAGGTAAATAGGTAAACAGGTGAAAAGATGACTAGATACGATGATAATATTTATATTGCAGGCTTGCAAAGTTTATATAATGTGGGAGCCACACATGTACGGCGTTTTATTGAAGATTTTGGTTCGCCCTATGATGCTTGGCAAGCAGTTAAGAAGGTTGAAAATTTAAAGCCTTATATACATATTTCTACTGCTGATAAACGTGCTATTGCATCATCGGCCAAAGATGAAAAGTTAGATTATATCATTCATAAAATAGACGAATATAAGATGGATTTTACTACCTTTTTAGATAAAGACTTTCCAACTATTTTGAATCATATCTATAATCCACCGGCTATATTGTTTATGCGAGGTAATAGAGCCCTTTTAGATAAACGGTTAAATCGGATTGCCCTTGTAGGGGCACGGCGCTGTTCCTTGTATGGCCGTAATGTGGCGAGAATGCTGGGTAAAGAGCTCGGTAAATACAGCACTATTATCGTCAGTGGCGGCGCACGAGGTATCGATGCACATGGTCATGAAGGACTGTTAGCGAGTCAGGGGTATGGTATTGTAGTCATGGGGTGCGGTTTAGATATAGCATATCCTCGGGAGAATACAAAATTATTTGACCGAATATTAGAAAATAATGGCTTACTTTTATCTGAATACCCACCTGGTACGCCACCATCTGCTAAACATTTTCCTGCTCGAAATCGTATCATTAGTGGCCTTAGTAGAGGTGTAATCGTAGTAGAGGCAAAAGCAAGTAGTGGCTCACTGATTACAGCAGATATGGCTGTTAGCGAAGGTCGAGATGTGTTTGTGGTGCCTTGTAATTTATTAGACCATACAGCAGATGGCAATAAATTCCTCATGCGTAATGGAGCCTTTGTATTAACTGGTTATGAGGATGTCGTTAAGGAATATCATTTAACCTTACGAGATATGTTTAGTACTAAAGAAAAACTTTCACCACCAAATAAAAGAGATTCTATGGGTGTAAAAGATCGTAATGAAATAGAGAATAATGGTCAGGGTGTTGATACACAAGGGCTCTCTATGTTAAGCTTTAATGTGGATAGGAGTCTAATCTTAAGCGAAATACCTCATGATCGTTGTATCACTGTTAGTGATATTTTGAAAGCGACCTCTATTTCATTACAACAACTGCAGCCCTTATTACTAGAGTTAGAAATGGAAGGGGCTATAGAGAATCATCCGCCGAGAGGCTATATTAATATGACTAGGAGTGATATACTTGTCCATTAAACGATCAATCGTTATTGGCGAGCCAAAAGCAGCTAGTACTAGTAAAGATACTAAAAAGAAAAGTACTAAGAAAGAGAGTACTACCATAAAACGTAAGGTTACTAAAGAAGCCCTTACTCCAATGGGAATTGTACGGGATAAATCTGTACTACAAACCTCCGTGCCACCAGAGCAACGTGAACCACGCGTATATAATCCTGATGGCAAAGTATTGGTTATCGTAGAGTCTCCTGCTAAATCTAAAACAATTGAAAAATTCTTAGGTCCTAACTACGTTGTAAAGGCGAGTATGGGCCACTTACGAGATTTGCCAAAGTCTCAAATGGGCATCGATATCGAACATGATTTCACGCCTCGTTATAGCAATTTGGTAACTCGTAAAAAGGTTATTGATGAACTCGTTTCCTATGCCGATGAAAGCAGTGCCGTATTGCTCGCAACTGACCCTGACCGCGAAGGGGAAGCTATTTCTTGGCATTTAGCGTACATTTTAAACGTAGATCCTACATCTACATGTCGTATTACGTTCAATGAGATTACTAAAAATGCGGTCGCAGAGGCCTTAGAATCTCCGCGTACTATCGATATGAACATGGTTGATGCTCAACAAGCACGCCGTGTATTAGACCGTATCGTAGGCTATAAATTGAGTCCTTTGTTATGGAAAAAGGTTTGTAAAGGCCTTAGTGCAGGTCGTGTGCAATCCGTTGCAGTTCGACTTATCTGTGAACGAGAGCGAGAAATTCAAGCTTTCGTGCCACAAGAATATTGGACTATTGAAGGCAATTTTGAAACGCCTAAAAAAGAGGCTTTCACCGCAGAATTGACTCATATTAAAGGCGAGAAAATCGATATTACTACTGAAAGTGAAGCGCAAGCCGTAGTAGATGCTATTGGCGGAGCCGATGCAGTAGTGACAAATGTTGAAAAGCGCAAGCGTTCTCGTAAAGCGGCACCTCCCTTTACAACGTCTACGTTGCAACAAGATGGTGTGCGTAAATTGAACTTTGGTGCGAAGCGTACCATGATGATTGCTCAACATCTTTACGAAGGTCTTGAAATCGGTTCTTATGGACATGTAGGTTTGATTACGTACATGCGTACAGACTCTACGCGTATCTCTAAAGAGATGCAAGAAACGGCTAAGGAATTCATCCTTCGCAATTATGGGGAAGACTATTATCCGTCTAAACCAAATGTGTACGGTTCTAAGGGGTCTGCTCAAGATGCGCACGAAGCGATTCGCCCCACATCTCTTGAGTTAACACCTAAAATGGTTGAGCCATTCTTGAGTCGTGATGAACTTAAGCTTTATACGTTAATTTGGAATCGTTTTATGGCGAGCCAAATGGCACCACAACAAAATGAATCTACAACCATTGAGTTGACTGTTCAAAATGATTATACATTTAAAGCTACAGGTTCTCGTGTTATCTTCCCTGGCTTTAGCGCCGTTTATGAAGATACGAAAAAAGAGGATGCTCCTCAATTGCCTGCGCTTAAAAAGAATGATGCAGCCCATACGGTAGAGGTATTGCCTGAACAACATTTCACGCAACCACCTCCTCGTTACTCTGAAGCGAGTCTTATCAAAACTCTTGAAGAACTCGGTATTGGTCGTCCTAGTACATATGCACCAATTCTAGATACAATCGTTAGCCGTAACTATGTAGAAAATACGAATAAACAATTCGTTCCCACAGAGCTAGGCTTTGTAGTAGTAGACTTCTTGATTGCGTACTTCGAAAAAATCATCAATACTGGCTTTACGCGAGACCTTGAAGAAGAGCTTGATGCTATTGCATCTGGCAAGGATACGTATGTAAAAGTATTATCTGACTTCTACGAGGTATTTGCTCAAGAGCTAGAAGATGCGAGCGATGTAGATCGCATTGAAATTGCATCTATGGAAAGCGATGAAACCTGTGAACTTTGCAATAGCCCAATGGTATATAAATTTGGTCGCTATGGTAAGTTCCTAGCATGTTCTAACTTCCCAGAATGTAAAAATACTAAACCTATTACAGTAGGAACAGGTGTAACTTGCCCTAAATGTAAGGACGGGGAAATCGTAGAGCGTAAGTCTCGTCGTGGTCGTTTATTCTACGGCTGCAATCGATACCCACAATGTGACTTTACATTATGGGATAAACCAACCCAGGATTTCTGTGAAACATGTGGTTCTATTATGGTTGAAAAGACATATAAAAATGGGACAACTAAAAAGTTCTGTTCCAATGAAACATGTCCAACTAGACCACCAAAGAAAACAAGAAAGAAAAAAAGCGAAGCTAGTGAAGAAACTGTAAAAGAGTCTAAAGAGTCTAAAGAATCTAAAGGATCTAAAAAATCTAAAGGGTCTAAAAAGTCTAGCAAAGCTAAAAAAGAGGAAACAACAGTTGAATAATAAAAATGTTATTGTTATTGGTGCGGGTTTAGCAGGTTCTGAGGCAGCTTGGCAACTTGCTAATCGAGGCATTCATGTAGATTTATATGAAATGCGCCCCGTAAAGAGTTCTCCAGCGCACCAAACGGATCAATTTGCAGAGCTCGTATGTAGTAATTCCTTGCGGGCTGGCAATATTGAAAACGCAGTAGGTCTTTTAAAAGAAGAAATGCGTCGTTTAGGTTCCCTTATTATGGAATGTGCTGATGCAACTGCTGTACCTGCCGGTGGCGCCTTAGCTGTTGATCGTCATTTATTTAGTGAAATGGTGACGAAGAAGGTAAAGGGCCATCCTAATATTACAGTTCACCACGAAGAGGTGACGGAGATTCCTGCTGAAGGCACTGTTATTTTTGCTTCCGGTCCACTTACGTCTGAAGCATTAGGTGATAAAATAAAAGCCTTAACAGGTGAAACCGGCTTTTATTTCTACGATGCAGCAGCTCCTATTGTTACGGCAGAATCTTTGAATTACGACAAAGTATTTGCCGCCTCTCGTTACGACAAGGGCGATGCAGATTACCTTAATTGTCCTATGACAGAAGATGAATACAAAGCATTCTGGCGTGAGCTCACTACGGCTGAAGCTGTGCAACCGAAGGATTTTGAAAAGGAAATCTACTTTGAGGGGTGCATGCCTGTAGAAATCATGGCGAGCCGTGGGGAAGACACCTTGCGCTATGGTCCACTTAAACCAGTTGGCTTAGTAGATAAACGGACTAATGAGGAATCTTATGCAGTAGTACAATTGCGTAAGGAGAATAAAGAAGGCACCATGTTTAACTTGGTAGGCTTCCAAACTCATTTAAAATGGGGCGAACAAAAGCGTGTATTTGGTATGATTCCAGGTCTTGAAAATGCTGAATTTATCCGTTATGGCGTCATGCACCGCAATACATATATTAACTCTCCTGAGTTATTGAATCATGCATTCCAACTTAAAAAGGAACCACGTTTATTCTTCGCTGGTCAAATGACAGGTGTAGAAGGGTATTTAGAATCTGCTGCGAGTGGTCTTATGGTTGGTCTACAAGTGGACCGTTATTTAGGAGAACGTTCATTTATAGACTTCCCTAAAACTACAGCTATTGGATCCCTTAGCCACTATATTTCTAACTACGAAGGGTCTAATTTCCAACCGATGAATGTCAACTTTGGCATCATGGATTCATGGCCTCAAAAAGTGCGTAAGAAAAAAGAGAAAAATGCATTGATTGCAAATCGTGCATTAGAAGAGCTGGATGCTTTAAAAGCTAAAGAAAATTTGTAAGATTTGTAAGATAAAGTTTTTATGTATTAATCTAGCTTGCTAGGTCAATCGTAAATCATAGCTTACATCAAATCGTAAATCATAGCTTACATATAAAAATCCTTCATTCACATACCTATGAATGAAGGATTTTTAATTATTTACTATTTTATTTACGCTTTTTAGTTTTAACTGTTGGTTCTGTAGCCACTACAACAGCTTGATTTTTCTTTTCTAGGTATCCTAGATAGATAAATACACAGATGCCCACAATGATTGCTACAAGGCTAGTCATTTGAGCAGATTTTAAACCTAATGTAAGATTTACATAATCGCCACGCAAGAATTCTAAGAAGAAACGAGCTGTAGAGTAGAGAATAGCGTATAGGACAAATACTTGCCCTTTAGCATGTTTGAAGGAACCGAATAATAATAGGGCAACAAAGATAAGAATATCGATTTGACCTTCCCAAACTTCGGCAGGCCATAGTGGTTGATTGCCGTAGGTGCGGTATGCAAGGGTACTTTCAGGATAAATAATACCATAATTACCGCCCGTAGGATGACCAAAAGCATCGCCGTTTAAAAGGTTTGCCATACGGCCTACAGATTGTGCCAAAATCAATGCTGGTGCAAATAAATCGGCAAAGGCCCAGAAGTCGATATTGTTTTTGCGAAGATACCAGTAGCCCGCAATTGTGCCTAGTACAACACCGCCTTGGATGGCCATGCCACCTTGCCAAACGAAGGGGATTTCCAATAAATGGTTGCCATAATAATCCCAGTCAAAGAAGAATACGTCCCATAGGCGAGCACCGATGAGTCCTGCTACAGCAACCGTAATGGAGAAGTCAATGATGTGCTCATGCCAACCACGACCATCTTTCTTTAACAATACGTACGCTACAGAGGCACCGCAGATGATAGCCAACGCCAACATAGTGCCGTAGGCTCTAATGGGGAAGTCCCCTATAAAAAATAAATATTGATGCATATAAAACTCCTTATGTGATAATTTTTATTAGTACATAAATTAAATTATAAATTACATGTACCCTTCATGCAAGAAAAGAGATGAACTCTATATAATGTGTTATAATATAGAGATTGATATTGTATCCCAGTATGGGAACTAGAGTTAGGAGAGTACATGATTCGCAAATCTACTATTTTTAAATCATTAACAGCTTTAGTAATGTCCGCATTATCTACGACTGCCGTACAGGCAGAGATGTTGGTGCCGTTAGAGCAATTTCTAGCGACCACAACGCGTCATTACGAAGCAAATCAATATAAAACAGCATATACGGTGTATGTGCCTCAAACAGAATTACAAGGTAATATGATTGTATTAAATCCTGCAGCCGTTGGTGAACCTGTTAAATTGCCAATTACTAAACAAAATGGTATTACCTATGTTGATATCGAGTCTGATCCAGAAATGCTTGGCGTTAGTTATACAAAAACTAATGGACAAGTAACATTAGGTCCTGCTCCGCAAGCATCAACGGTAAAAGCTCCATATACATTGCAAACTCCATTGTCTTGGGCATTCGATCCATGGCCAACAGAAGGGGCTCCATACCAAGCTAAGCTTAATACGAGTGGGGATAATATTATTTCCCCTAGCTGGTTTAAATTACATAGTTTAGGTCTTGAGACTAGCCCAAATGTAAACATAGATTATGTGAATGCCTATAAAGGTAAGGGTTACCATGTATGGCCATTGATTACGAATCGCTTTGATCCAGGCTTTACAAGTGGCATTTTAGCGGACCAATCGGTATGGAAAAAATATGCTCATAACCTTGTTCAATATGCCTATATTTATGGCTTTGATGGTTATAACTTCGACTTTGAAAACATCGACTATGCTGACCGCGACCGTTTAACAGCGTTTGTAGCATATTTGTCTAATCATTTACACCAATATAATATTAAATCATCTATCGATGTAACGGGTTATTCTGATAGTCCTGAATGGTCTTTAGTATATAACCGTAGTGTCCTTGCTAATTCCGTAGACTATGTGGTTCTTATGGCTTATGACGAAACATGGGCTAAGAGTACTACAGCAGGTCCTGTTGCAAGTTATCCTTGGGTTCGTAACCATACTGAAAGAATGCTTTCAGAGGTTCCATCTCAAAAGTTAGTGCTTGGTGTACCATTCTACATGCGTTTATGGCATGATACAAATGGCTATGCTAAGGGTGAAACATTGGCTATGAAGAATACTGGTACCTACTTTGCAAACTACAAAGATAAAATGACTTGGGATGATCGTTTGAAACTATATTATCTATCTATCCCAACAAGCTCTGGTTCCGATCGCATTTGGTTTGAAGATAATACGTCTTTAGGGTTAAAGCTTGATCTTGTAAAAGAATTAAAGCTGGGTGGTTTTGCTGCATGGCGTAAAGGTTTTGAAGATGAATCTACAATCGCTATGATTCAAGGTAAAGACTTAGGACGTGGCATTCCTAAATCTGCTACCGAAGTTGTTCCTGAACCTGTAGTAGAGGAAACAAAACCATTAACTAAGCTTGAACAATACAAATTGCGCTTAGAAGAAAAAGAAAAGGCTAAAGCGGCTAAAGCAGAAGCAAAACGGAAGGCTAAAGAAGAAAAAGAAGCAGCTAAACGCAAAGCTAAAGAAGAAGCTGAACAAGCAAAAGCTGAGAAAAAACGTAAAGCTGAGGAAGCAAAAGTAGAGAAAAAGCGTTTAGAAGAAGAGGCTAAGGCTCAAAAGGAACGTGATGCACAAGCGGCAAAGGATAAAATTGCTTCTTATAAGAGTCATGGCTCTGTTCTAAATACAACTACTCAAAATGAATTAGCAAAATCTATACAAGTAGTAAAACGCTAGTGTTTGACTGCTTTTACTTGAAGTAGTAAAATAAGAATATTGATTATAAAACGGCAACTAATGAGGTTGACCATATGAGGAGGCCCCTACATGAACGAAAAATATGTAGCCCAAGATCTTGAGAAAAAGTGGCAACAGTATTGGGAAGATAACCATACATTTAAAACAGAATATGATGAATCTAAAGAAAAATACTATGTATTAGAAATGTTCCCGTACCCATCTGGTAATTTACACATGGGTCACGTGCGTAACTATTCCATTGGTGATGTAGTAGCTCGCTTCAAAAAAATGAAGGGCTTTAACGTATTGCATCCAATGGGTTGGGACTCTTTTGGTATGCCTGCAGAAAATGCGGCTATCAAACATGGCATTGCACCTAAAACATGGACTCTTGATAACATCGAAAATATGAAATTGCAACAAAAAGCACTTGGTTTGTCCTACGACTGGGACCGCGAAGTAGCAACTTGCAAAGAAGATTACTATAAATGGACGCAATGGTTCTTCCAACAGTTCTATAAAAAAGGCTTAGCATACAAAAAAGAAGCTAAAGTAAACTGGTGTGAATCTTGCCATACTGTATTGGCAAATGAACAAGTAATCGATGGCGCATGCTGGCGTTGTGACCACACTGTTGAGAAAAAAGATTTGTCTCAATGGTTCTTGCGCATCACTGAATATGCGGACCGCTTGTTGACGGATTTAGATACTCTTGATCACTGGCCACAACGGGTTAAATTGATGCAAAAAAACTGGATTGGTCGTTCTGAAGGTACAGAATTCTCCTTTGAAGTACCATCCATTAATGAACGCGTATCTGTGTATACTACACGTGTTGATACAATCTATGGCGTAAGCTATGTAGTATTGGCTCCTGAACATCCATATGTAGAACGCCTTATTGAAAATGCACCTAATAAAGCTGAACTAGAAGCTTTCATTACGCGAATGCGCAATATGAGCGACATCGATCGTACATCTACAGATACACCTAAAGAAGGTATGTTTACTGGTTCCTATGCAGTAAATCCTATGTCTGGTGAGCAAGTTCCTGTTTGGATTGCAAACTATGTATTAGTAGACTATGGTACTGGTGCTGTAATGGGTTCCCCTGCACATGATGAACGGGACTGGGAATTTGCTCATAAATATGACTTGCCTATTAAACAAGTCGTTGCTCGGGAAGGCGAAGAATATAGCCTTGAAAAATGGCAAGAATGGTACCATGAAGATGGTATTCTAGCTAACTCTGGTGAATTTAACGGCCAAACATCTGAAGAGGCTCGTAAAAACATTACAGCTGCACTTAATGAGCGCGGGATTGGTGAAGGTAAAGTAAACTTCCGCCTTCGTGACTGGTTGATTTCCCGTCAACGTTACTGGGGCGTGCCAATTCCTGTTGTATATTGTGAAACATGCGGTGAACAACTCGTTCCTGAAGAAGAATTGCCAGTACGCTTGCCAGAGGATGTTAAATTTGAATCTGGTGCGGTATCTCCATTGGCTACATCTGAAAACTTCTTGCACACTACATGTCCTAAATGTGGTGGTCCAGCACATCGTGAAACAGATACAATGGATACATTCATCGATTCTTCTTGGTACTTCTTGCGCTATACAGACGCTAAAAACGAACAAGCTCCATTCGATAAAAAAATCGCTAACTACTGGATGAACGTAGACCAATATATCGGTGGTATTGAACATGCTATCTTGCACTTGTTGTACTCTCGCTTCTTTGTGAAAGTTATTCACGATTTAGGCCTTATCGAAGCAAATGAACCATTCCGTGGTTTGTTAACACAAGGTATGGTACTTAAAGAAGGCAGCAAAATGTCTAAATCCAAAGGTAATGTAGTTTCCCCTGAAGAAATTATCAATACTTATGGTGCAGATACGGCGCGCTTGTTCATTCTATTTGCGGCTCCTGTAGATCGTGACCTTGACTGGTCCGACCAAGGTGTTGAAGGCTCTTATCGTTTCTTAGGTCGTGTATGGCGTATTGTTGATGCGTACAACGAAGAAGGTAAGAAGAATGTAACTGGTGAACTTACAAAAGACGAATTTGCATTGCGTCGTGAGCTACACCGTGTTATCAAAAAAGTTACAGAAGATCTCGATAACAACTTCAACTTCAATACAGCTATTTCTGCTATCATGGAACTTGTGAATGCTATGTATGCTCATAAGGACAAAGCTGACACAATCAATAGCGCATTAGCTAATGAATTGACTCATTCCTTATTACTTCTATTAGCTCCATTCGTTCCACATATTACAGAAGAGTTGTGGCATGAATTAGGTGAAACTACATCCATTCATACTGAAAACTGGCCTGTATACGAAGAAGCTGCTCTTGTAGTAGACGAAGTAGAAGTAGTATTGCAAGTAAACGGTAAAGTTCGCGATAAACTTACTGTTTCCGTAAATATTACGAAAGAAGAATTAGAAACACTGGCTAAAGAATCTAGCCGTGTTCAAGAGTTTACAGAAGGTAAAAATATCGTAAAAGTTATTTATGTTCCTGGTAAACTTGTAAATATCGTTGTTAAATAACGATATTCTATTCGTTTAATAATGTAAGCCCCCAACTACATAGGTAGAAGGGGGCTTATTTTTAAGTGAGGTAATTATGGCAAAACGTAGCGATTATATTTCTTGGGATGAATACTTCATGGGCGTTGCCATTTTAGCGGCACAACGTTCCAAAGATCCAAATACGCAAGTTGGTGCATGCATCGTAAGTAACGATAATAAAATTTTATCCATTGGTTACAATGGTATGCCTTTAAACTGTAGTGATGATGATTTCACATGGGAACGGGATACAGCAGACGATAATAAATACTTCTATACTGTACATAGCGAACTCAATGCGATCTTAAACTATCGAGGAGGCTCTCTAGAGGGATCTAAGATCTATGTAACCCTTTTCCCATGTAATGAATGTGCAAAAGCAATTATTCAAAGTGGGATTAAGGCAGTTATCTATCGAGATGACCTCTACAAAGATACAAAAGAGGTTAAGGCATCTAAACGGATGCTCAAAACAGCAGGTGTAGAAATTATTGAATATAAACCTACAGGACGCACTTTACATATTACGGTGTAACATGTGTTACTACTTGAAAACCCCTATCTACTATTAGTAGGTAGGGGCTTTTCTTTATCTTAGTTACATAATAAGGTTGTGGCCTAACAATTATACTTGTAAACGACCATCAATCATTATATCAATAGCTTGACCATCACGAGTGTATCCCTTAATATTCATGCGTTCATGACCAATCATAAAGTCCACATGTGTTAAGGAGTGGTTAAGGCCGCGTTCTTTTAGTTCTTCTTCAGATAAACCATCGCTGCCTTTGAGGCATGTAGGATAAGATGCGCCAATGGCTAAGTGGCAGGACGCATTTTCATCAAACAATGTTTCGTAGAAGATTTGGTTAGATTGGCTAATTGGGCTGAAGTGATCCACCAATGCTACTTCACCCAGGTAGTGGGACCCTTCATCAGTTTCTACTAATTCTTTTAGCACTTCATAACCCTCTTTTGCAGTGTATTCTACGATTTTACCTTCTTTGAACGTGAAGGAGAAATCAGAAATCGTATTGCCATGGTAAATTAATGGTTTTGTGCTGTGCACAACGCCATTTACACCATTATATTGAGGGGCAGAGAACACTTCCTCTGTAGGAATATTAGCATTGAAAATAGTACCATCTTTAGAGGATTCTTCACCACCTAGCCAGATATGGCCTTCTGGCAACTCTAATAAAAGGTCGGTGCCGTTTTCACAAGTGTAACGCAAAGATTTTAAGTCTAATTTATTCAATGCTTCACAGCGGCGACGCAATTTTGCCATGTGATGACGATATGTATCTTTCGGTTCGATACCTTCAATGCGACAAAGTTTTAATAAGGTTGCCCACAATTGGTCGATTTTTTCTTCGTCAGTACCTTCATAGCCAAGTAAATCGGCCCATAGAACTGTCGGTACAGAGGCAACACACCATGTAACAGAAGAGTTCATAATGGCTGTATGATAGAAGGATAATGCTTTATTTAAATTGCGAGACTGTAAGGAAATACGATCTGTTGGAATACCTTCTAATGCTTTAGGATTGGCACTAATTAACGATAAAAATGCTGCTTTATCATCGATGTACTGCTTATAGAATTCAGGAATCCAGTTAGCAGGCTTTTCTAAAACAGATTCTTTAGCATGTAATAAACGTTGACGAGCGATAGGGGAACATCTCCAGTTAAGAACTACCTCTATTGCGCCTAGTTCATAGGCTTCTTCAGTAACGATTACTGCAAAATCTTTATTTTCTACATCAACTGAAATAACTAATGTTTGATCTTGTTGTAAATTTACGCCGTACTTTAGTAATGTATGGGCGTATTTTTTTAATGTTTCTTGATTCATAAATACTCCTTTTATTCGACATCAATTATAAAAGTCCTGCATATGTGACTAATAGAGTCAACGATAGGACTTTACTATTTTATAGGGAAATCCTTCAGTAGGAGGTGCACTATGAAATATAAATTGAAGCCTTATATGATAATTATATTAATCCTATGTATTTTAGTAGGAATTTACTTCCTATGGCCTATTATAACAGATGAAACAGATTCTGTCCTTGCTGAAGGGGCAATAGATGGAAATTCTTCTATATCAAATGTAGCAGAAATATCCAATAAACCTATTGCTTATATTACGGGGGCCGTAGTCTCACCTGGTTTATATGAGCTTGAAAGCTCTGCAACAGTAGGAGATGTTATCAAGCTAGCAGGAGGACTGTTACCGTATGCAGATGTAGAATCAATTAATATGGCTAAATCAGTTACCGGAGGAGATCATATCCACGTAGTATTTAACTTTCACGGAAATCCTGAAGCCTTATTGCGTGGTAATAAGATAAATATTAATACAGCTACTGCAAAAGAACTAGATTCTCTTCCAGGTATTGGTCCTGCTATGGCTAAAAGAATAGAGGAATATCGATCACAAAAAGGTCCCTTTACATCTGTTGAAGGCATCAAGGGGGTGAAGGGCATTGGTGATGGAGTATTTAAAAAGATTAAAGATAAAATTACAATTTAGTCATCAAGATAGCCAGAATAATGGACACTTCCTTGATGGATATGCTGTTAACGGTAACAGTAAAGCTTTAACACATAGTCAATGGGCACATGTTATATTGGGTTCTATAATAGTGGGTACAATATTAGGATACGGTCAATATTATCCAGTACTTAATCAGATGCGCTACATCTTTGCTATGGAGGTAGCTATTATAGTTGTGGGTATTTTTAAAGCATTACAATCGTTTAACGCATTACAATCGTCTGATAGATGGCGTTCACTTAGCAAGTTAATAGTCTTAGTCTTTATTTTAGTTGGTTTATCGTATTATCAAACTGACTTACGGATTGTAAATATCAATAGTTATACATCATATTATTTACACCAAGAAGGGGAATACCTTGGTACGGTTGTAGAGGCTCCTGAAAAAGTAAATCTGAATGGACAGGAGTATTACAAATATACTATTGAAATCCATGGTCTACATCCCTATAAAGATACTGCAAAAAATGACTATATTAAAGCACAGGGGCGTTTACAGGTATACTCAAAGGTATCTACTAGAATTTATCCCATACGACTAGGAGAACATGCAATTATTGAAGGTACACCAAAGCCATTATTTCTCATTGAAGAGGAAGGTCGTATTAATCTTAGAGGCCGATATATGAGCTCTAATACTAGAGGTCGGTTCTATGATGGTGTATATCGCACTGCTAGTAACAAAGATTTACAAATGTTCCGCTATGAAGACACATTTTTGGAAAAAATATATAGGAAAGGCCTATTAATTTCTGGTGTATTACGGGAATCTATAGATAAACATATTGGTCATAATCTAGAGGGACCACAAAAGGTATTAGCTCAAGCCTTAGCTTTAGGTGGTCATTATAGTGAGCTTGGAGAAGAACAAATGAAGGATTTCTCCTATACAGGACTTATCCATATTTTATCCATATCAGGTTCGCATATTGCTTTGTTGTTAGCACTTGTATATGGGCTGGGACGATTGATTAAATTAAGAAAGCGTACATGTTTAATCATTGGTATTATAGTTGCTTGTATATATTGTGGCATTGTAGGCGGTGATGCACCCGTTGTACGTGCTACGATGATGAGCATACTCATGTGTATGGCCTATATAAAAGGACGATTATACCAAGCTAAACAAGCGTTATGTATATGTGCTATATTATGTATCATATATGATCCGTTTTCTTTATTTGATGTGAGCTTTCAACTGTCCTTTGGGGCAACTTATGGCTTACTCATATGGGGAAAGATTTTATATGAGCGTATACAGTGGTTACCAAAATGGATAAAAACACCGCTAGTATTATGTATATCTGCACAGTTATTAATTTTGCCGTTACAGCTCTATTACTTTCACTATATCAGCATTGCTAGTTTGCTAGCAGCCTGTATAGTAGCGCCCTTATTAGATATATCTATAGTTTTAATTTTTGTAAGTACTTTAGTTAGTTACGTACTTCCTATATCGCTAATGTGGTCTTTAGTAGACATACTATTGCGAATATCCTTATATTTAAATCATGTGTTAGGACGTAGTGGCAGTCAACTATGGCTTGGCATGATGCATCCTTATTGTGCTTATCTATATTATGTGCTATTAGGCTTATTTACGTACTTTTTGACGCATAGAAAAAGATATACTGTACTTGTAGTTATATCATTATCTTTAATGATGTTAATCGTTGGCACGTCCTATTATGTTACGCATCATCACCAGGAGACATTAGTTCATTATATTCCAATGAAGCAATGTAACGTTTTACTATGTATAGAACCAAATCATGAAGGGGCCCATTTATTAATCGATGCGCCGGATCATATTAAGACTGCACCTAATGAAAGGCTTATTAATCAAGCCATTAGAGCCTATGGAGTACATCCTAAAAGCGTAAACATCGAGTACTTTCACAGTAACGGTTCTGCAAAGGTGGTATATAAAAATAGCATGAACCAAATTGTCGTATATAATGGACAAAGTAGAGAAAAAAATATAAAATTAAAGGATAAGACTAAATCATTATATATAACGAGTCGGTCTAGTGTAATGGCTGAAATTGGACGTATTTCACCGACTAGTACGGTTCTATTTGGAAGTCCCCACGGTGCGTTACGCGATGTGGATCCTTCATCAGAACACATGTATATAATGGGGTACAGCTATATTGAGGATATTTATCTGTGAAAGGAGGAACTATGGCACATATTCAACTCATTTATGGCGATGAGCCACAATTAATTGAAGAAGAAAAACGCAAATTTTTAAGTGCCTATCCAGACCTTCCAGTGACAGTATTAGACGATGAAGCTGGACCACAGAAGATAAGTGAAAAGCTATGTGAAGACTCTCTCTTTGGTGATCAAAAGGTATTCTGCTTAGTTAATTTGCCTATCATTCGTAAAAGCGGCAAAAATAGCGATGCTTGGGTTCCATTGTATGAGCTCATAATGGAATATAATGGGGACAATCCCATTCTGTTGATTTATCATGATATGATTGATAAACGGATTAAACAGAATAAAGAGATTCTGGACAAAATACCAAATCATCAATGCAAGCGCCTTGAAGGGGCAGACCTTGTGATGTGGATACGTCAGTACTGTACGTCTCATGGCTTTAAAATGACGCCTGATGCACAGGAATATGTAGCTCATCTCATCGATTTGTGGCAAGATGTACCAGTTTCTTTTATGAGAACCGAATTTGACCGTTATTTCTTGCAAATTACAGGGGAAAAAGTCATTACTAAAGAATTCCTCGAAGAAAATGGTAGTGATTACGGAGCTAAAAATATTTTTACCTTTAAAGAGGCTCTGTTAAAACGAGATATTGATACATTGCTTGAACTATTTCCATTTATGTTTAGCTATAAAGAATTAGACCGTGCTATGAGCTATATTGAGGGGCAATTACGTTTACAGCTACTGGTCAGTGAATGTCGACAAGCGGGAATGTCTGTTCAAGCCATACAAAACTTATGTAAGGACTATGATTCGTCATTCAAACCGTATCCGATTAAACTGGCTTATGAAGCGAGTTCTCGGATTTCTACGAAAGCATTACGAGCTTTATTAAAAGGTTTGTATGAGATTATCCTCGATAGTCGTAGTAGTAAGGGCGATATTTGGCGATTTAGAGATTTATGTATTACCTATTGTGGGTATAAGGGATAAAAATGAAAGTACGTTATCGTGTTGTACCAAAACAGAATAAAAAATCATCCTTCTATGTGAACTGTCATAGCCAACATGTTACGATACAAGCTGCGGACTCTGCATTTTCTACGCTGCTGAGTCTACGTGACAGATTATCTGCTTGGTATAAGGAAAAGAATATATCCTTTGATGATATTCCAACAAATACTGATACAGCATGCTGCTTTGCTTGGAAAGTAGATACTGAAACTGGGGAGGGTTTAGATACCTACTATTATGGCGGTGGCTGTGGTGCTGGTGAATGGATTGAGGCTGCAGAGGCCCAACGGGAGGCTGAAGAGGCTAAAAACCAAGCGCCTAGAGGTAAATCCTTTGCTGGTTATGATTATGAAGATGACTATGCCGAGTTTGATGATTTTGCACCGTTTGTTGAAGCTGTAGAACTTGGTTATTTTAATAATAGTCCAGTCGTTGTTTCTCGACCTAGTCAAACTGCGGCAGCGTCTAGTGGTAATGATACTGTAGCATCTGTTAGTAGCGCACCTAAAACAAGTAAAGGTTTTGCGCATAAAAGCGCTACAAAATCTACTGCTAAAGGTAGTGAAGGGGATGGAAAATATCCTCGTCGTGCACCGAAGGATGCACCTACTGATGAAGGTATGATTTTAGGCCCTAAAATTGAAGGGGTCACTTCTAAAATCATGGGTACCTTGGATACACCTAGTGTCATTTTTGAAGGTGTATTAGTAGGCTTAGATAAACGTGATACTAAGACTGGTAAAAGTATCGTTAACGGCAGTATTGTAGATGATACGAATAGTATTAAGTTCATCAAGTTTACGAATAGTCCTGAAGAAGGGGATGCGTTACTTAAACAGTTAAAAGGTTTGCAACGTGTTCGCGTACAAGGTAGCGTCAGCTTTGATGATCGCTTTGATAAGGATTATATATTATCTATTCGCAGCATCGAAGCGTTGGAAACGACTAGTGTAGAACGCACTGAAAGCCGTCCAGACTCTCGTGTAGAGCTTCACTTACACACTAAGATGAGTGACAAGGATGCCCTTGTATCTGTTAAAGATTTATTCAAAACAATAAAAAAATGGGGTCATCCAGCAGTTGCTATTACTGACCACGGCGTTGTTCAAGCCTTCCCAGAGGCGCAAGCCCTTGGTAAGGAGTTAGGCGTTAAGGTTATTTACGGTGTAGAAGGCTATCTCATTGAAGATGAAACAGTAGCTCGTGATGAAGAACCTGTTGTAGATAAGAAAAAGAAGAAAGAAAAAGATAAACGATACCATATTATTTTACTTGCGAAGAATATGGTAGGTTTGCGTAATCTGTACAAGATGATTTCCATTTCTCATCTAGAACATTACAAGGTTCGCCCACGATTGCCACGTTCCGTTATTGAAGAACATCGTGAAGGCATTATCATTGGTTCTGCTTGTGAAGCTGGGGAGCTTATGCAATCCATCGTTCGCGGTGCAACCAAGGAAGAGCTGTTAGAAGTAGCTTCCTTCTATGATTATTTAGAAGTTCAGCCACATACGAATAATATGTTCTTGGTTCGTAAAGGCCTTATGCCAGATGAGCAAGCTCTTATTGATATGAACAAAACAGTTATCGAATTAGGTGAGGCCTTAAACAAACCTGTATGTGCTACTTGTGACGTTCACTATTTAACGCCTGAAGAGAAAATTTATCGTGAAATCATGTTAACTGCTTGTGGCTATCCAGATGCAGATGAACAACCAGATTTACATTTGCGTACAACCGATGAAATGCTTGAATCCTTCCCTTATTTAAGTGAAGAAAAAGCTTATGAAATCGTTGTTACCAACACTCGTGCTATCAATGATAGCATTGAAGATATAAAACCAGTTCCAGACGGTACATACTCACCAAAAATTGAAGGGGCCGATGAAGCTTTCACAGAAATGTGCTATCGAAATGCGAAAGCCATTTATGGTGATCCATTGCCTCGCGTAGTACAAGAGCGTCTCGATTATGAACTAGACTGTATTATCTCCAATGGTTACGGCGTATTGTATTATATCGCGCATAAACTGGTAAAAAAATCTCTTGATGATGGGTACCTCGTAGGTTCTCGTGGTTCTGTAGGTTCTTCCTTTGCAGCAACCATGTCTGAGATTACCGAGGTAAATCCATTACCGCCGCATTATGTATGCCCTAATTGTAAGTATTCTGAATTCTTTGAAAAGGGCGAATATGCAGGTGGCTTTGACTTGCCTCGTAAAGAATGTCCTGAGTGCGGTCATGCACTGCAAACTAACGGCCATGATATTCCGTTTGCAATCTTCCTTGGTTTTGAAGGCGATAAGGTTCCAGATATCGACCTTAACTTCTCCGGTGACTATCAAGCTAAAGCTCACAAATATACGGAAGAGCTATTTGGTCGTGATAATGTATTTAAAGCAGGTACAATCGGTACTATTGCGGATAAAACGGCCTTTGGTTATGTTAAAAAGTACGCCGAAGTTCGAGATATTCAAGCTCGTAGTGGTTTCTTTGAACATCTAGCAAAAGGCTTTACAAACGTAAAGAATACTACTGGTCAACATCCTGGCGGTATCATGGTATGTCCTCGCGATATGGATGTGCATCACTTTACGCCTATACAACATCCTGCGAACAAGAAGGAAAGTGGCGTATTAACAACACACTTTGACTATCACTCCATCGAAGGTCGTATGACTAAGCTCGATATTTTGGGCCATGATGATCCGACTATCATTCGTATGCTAGAGGATTTGACTGGTATCGATGCAAAAACTATACCGTTCGATGATCCTCGTACTTTAAGTTTATTTTCCTCTACAGAGGGGATTGGCTTAACACCTGAGCAATTACAAGGTGACCAAGTAGCTAGTTTGGCCGTGCCAGAATGTGGTACGAAATTCGTACGGGGCATGCTTGAAGACTCTCGTCCCCAAACATTCTCTGACTTAGTACGTATCTCTGGTTTCTCTCATGGTACTAACGTATGGCTCGATAATGCGCAAGATCTCATTAAAAATGGTACTTGTAAGTTGAACGAAGCCATCTCTACTCGTGACGACGTAATGAACTTCTTAATCCATCGTGGTATGGATCGAAAGCACAGCTTCTTCGTAATGGAGAATGTGCGTAAAGGGAAGGGCATCGAAAAACGCAATAAACAAGGTCAAGCGACGACTGAGTTTGAAGCAGAAATGCGGGAAAATAATATTCCTGAATGGTTTATTGAATCTTGTAAAAAGATTTCTTATCTATTCCCACGGGCCCATGCGGTAGCTTATGTAATGATGGCCTTCCGTATTGCCTGGTTTAAGGTATACCATCCATTGGCATTCTACGCAGCATACTTCTCAATTCGTGCTAAGGCCTTTGATTTGCGTATTATGACGGGTGACCTTAAAACGCAAATGACTGAGTTCAATCGTATTAAAGCTCTTGATCGCGCCGCCAGTCCTAAAGATAAGGACCTTATGAGTGCCTTAGAAGTATCTATGGAAATGTACCAACGGGGCTATCGTTTTGTTAATGTAGATATTCAACACTCTGAAGCTAGACGTTTTAGCATTAAAGATGGCGCTTTATTGCCGCCATTCCTAGCTATTGACTCCTTAGGTGAAACAGTAGCTGATGCTATCGTAGCTGAACGAGAAGAACGTCCATTTACATCTCTAAAAGACTTGCAACGTCGTTGTAAAGTATCTAACACCATCATTGATCTTATGAAAGAACTCAAATGCTGTGGTGAATTACCTGAAGACGAACAAATGTCACTCTTTGGGGCATAATAAACTACAAGATAAGCATTAAATACAAAATAAGCACTATATCCAAAATGGGATATAGTGCTTATTTTTCTATATTTTGCTAAAATACAATTAATAATTAATAATGTTACCTACTATAACTATACTACGAGGAGAAAATGATTTTTCTTTTTTTAACATTAATGGCTGTTATTACAGTAGTAGTTCTAGCTAAATCAAAAGAAATATATTTTGTATCTGCTTCTTTTAAAAGAAGTAAATCTTTTTTATTTATACAAATCTTCCAAGTTTTAGTAATTTATTTAGGTTTAATTTTTGCTGATTATAATAATAAAATATTTGCTATAGTTCTATTCTTAGTATCTATATCCGAAATGCTTAAATTGGTTTATTTGAAGAAGATTGTAAATAAAGAGATTAATAAAGAAACCAATATGCCTTATAAATTAACTGATGTAATTAGTAGGTTAAACATCTATAGTCGGATTATCTTTATTATTGTACTCAATATTTTTGTTAATTTTCTTGTATTTAAGTAAATTTCTCTGATAAAGGGAGTGTTAGGAAATGATAAATAAGCATGAAAATCAATCTGTCGAAATAGAATTTTGGGATATTGAGCCAGAGGATGTACCTGAGTTAGAAGAATCAGATATTCCAGGTGTATACTTTAACGAATTTCGAGAATATGTTGATGAAGAAGGAAATGTGCTATCACCATCAGATCTCGATGCAATACGATATAAAGATGATTACGAGGACGATTATTATAGATAGAAATTATTAGAGTGTCATATTTATATTGTTTTTATTGTGTAACGAGTGGGTAATTATGAGAGTTCCAATATATGAAGCTGTAGCTCACTATAAAAAGAATAATGAGTTACCATATACAGAGTATTTTGGCTTAGGCTTTTTTTCTAAATTATCATTAGCAGAAAAGACATTAACTGAGTCAAAAAATTTGATAGGTTTTTCTAATTTAGCTGAGGATTCATTTTCGATAACAACTCATTATTTAAATGATTGTGCTCATATAGGTAATGAAGTTAGTTATGAAATCATAAACAACAAAGTTTATGGTGTTTGGTATGATTATGATATAGATGATTATTATACATGTTTAGGATACATAGGTTTATTTAGTACTTTAAAATATGCAGAGAAAGCAATAGAGTGGTATAAAACCTGGGATATATTTAAAGTACATGGCATAGATTGTTTAGGAATAGATACTATCACTCTTAATTTAAGGGAATGGACTGAAGGTTTTATAACAGTATATGATTAAAATTAATTTCAAAAAGAGGTGTCATCAAATGATGACACCTCTTTTTTTGAAAGTTTTGCAGTTTATTTATTTGACAGATTTTGAATGTTTGACAGATTTTAGTATAGAGATTTATATTTCATCCAGTTTGTTTTGGCCATTTCTTTGAGTTCTGTACCGCGGCCATCAAGGATTGCATTGATCAAATATTTGCTGAAGCCTTTAGCTTGTTGGTAAGCAATTTTTGGAGGCATAGCAAGTTCTTGTTTATCTACGTGAACATTGACGATAACAGGACCATTATGGTTAAGAGCCTCCATAATTTTTTCGTCTACTTCACTAGAATTTTGAATGCTCACACCTTTGATGCCAGCTGCTTCAGCAAGTTTACCAAAGTCTGGGTTTACAAAGTCTGTAGCATAGTCTAAGTAACCAGAAGCTTTCATTTCCATGGCGATGAAGCTAAGTTCTTCGTTGTTGAATACAAAGATTTTAACTGGTAAGTTAAGTTGTTTCAATGTTAACATTTCGCCCATCATCATTGTGAAGCCACCATCACCGGAAAGGGATATGACTTGACGGTTTGGACATGCATTTTGAGCGCCGATGGCATGCATCATAGCATTAGCCATAGAGCCGTGATTATAAGAACCTAAAATACGACGTTTGCCATTTGTTTTTAAGTGACGTGCAGTCCAAATTACTGGAGTACCTACGTCAAAGGTAAAGATAGCATCGTCAGCAGCTAATTTATTCAAACGATTTACGAAGTATTGCGGATGAATTGCTACACCATCTGGTTCAGGTACAGCATAGCTGTCTAAGTCACCTCTAAACTTAGTATATGTTTTACGGACCGTGTCGATAAATTCAGTATCACCACGTTGGCCTATAAGAGGTAATAATTCTTTCAATGTATCTTTTACTGTACCAATAATACCTTGAGTAAGTGGTACACGACGACCTAATGCACTAGGATCTCTATCAACTTGGATTACCTTTGCATTCTCTGGGTAGAAAGGTCGATAAGGGAAGTCAGTACCAAGCATAACGAGAGTATCGCATTGCTCAATCGCACGATAACCAGATGTATAGCCTAATAGACCTGTCATACCTACATCATATGGGTTATCCCATTCAACCCATTCTTTACCTCTGAAAGCATGTACTACAGGTGCTTGTAAGCGTTTTGCTAATTCTACAACTTCATCATGTGCACCTTCACAGCCAGCACCGCAGAATAGGGTAATACGTTTACCTGTTTCTAAATGAGCTGCCATTTCTTCAATATCATCGCGTTGTGGAACAATATGAGGTAAACGAGGATGATGCCATACTGGTAATTCATCAATTTCCATTTCCATTACTGCAACGTCCCCAGGAAGAACAATAACGGCAACGTATTGATTACCTACAGCGGCATTCATGGCGCGGAAAAGAATTTCTGGCATTTGTTTAGGATTAGATATAAGCTCACAGAAGCAAGAGCACTCTTTGAATAAATTTTCTGGATGTGTTTCTTGGAAATAATTTAATCCTACTTCGGATTGTGGAATATGAGACGCAATAGCCAATACTGGTACACGATTGCGATGACAATCGAATAAGCCGTTGATCAAATGTAAGTTACCAGGACCAGAACTACCTGCACAAACTGTAAGTTTTCCAGTTAAAGAAGCTTCTGCGCCTGCAGCAAAGGCTGCTGTTTCTTCGTGTCGCACATGCTCAAAGGCAATCTTACCATTGCGACGTAAACTATCGTTTACAGAGTTTAAACTATCGCCAGTGATACCGTAAATGCGTTCGATACCCGCATTGGCTAAGACTTCTATAAGTACATCAGAAATTCGTTTTTTTGCCATATTATCACCTACATTTAATAAATAATATCAATTAAGTATAGTTGTTGAAACCATATAAGTTTATATTAGACCTATTTGTCATGTTATTATGTGATAAATGTTACTATTTAGTGTATACATGGTTTATATATGTTTATATTGTTAATATATTTTCAATCTAAAAAATAGAAATATAATAATAGTTATTTTATTCTAGGTACAATTTTTTAATATCTTTTCTCAATACAAAACTCTTATTCTTGCATAACCCTTATAAAAGTGTTACTATTAATTCAGAAACAAAATAGATGAGTCTTTGGGGATAGGTGAAATTCCTTACCGGCGGTATAGTCCGCGAACCTTTTAGGTATGAATCGGTGCAATTCCGATACCGACAGTATAGTCTGGATGAGAAAAGACGAAGCACATTTGACGTGCGTATTTATGATTACCCAAGGACTATGTATATAGTCCTTTTTTTATTGAGGTGATATGGTGGATGACGTAGCATATATGAAACGCGCCATTGCACTGGCAAAATTAGCCACAGGTCACACTTCGCCAAATCCTTTGGTTGGTGCTGTAGTGGTTAAAGACAATACAATAATCGGTGAAGGTTATCATCATAAAGCTGGTACAGCTCACGCTGAGGTTCATGCCTTAAACCAAGCTGGTGATAATGCTAAAGGTGCTACTTTATATGTAACATTAGAGCCATGCTCTCATTATGGTAAAACTCCACCTTGTGCGCTGCGTATTATCGAGGCTGGCATAGCTAAAGTCGTAGTAGGTAGTACAGATCCTAACCCACTAGTATCTGGAAAGGGCATGGATTTACTCCGTGAAGCAGGCATAGAGGTTGTTTGCCCCCTATGCAGTGAGGAATGTGCTGAACTAAATGAGCATTTCTTTACATATATACAGACCGGTAAACCTTTTGTAACTATTAAAAGTGCTATGTCACTAGATGGTAAGATTGCCACTTTTACAGGCCAATCCCAATGGATTACAAATGAGTCCTCCCGCCGAGATGGTCATGTACTGCGTGCCACACATGATGCCATGCTCGTTGGTATTGGCACAATTTTGGCAGATAATCCTCAATTAAACTGTCGTTTAACTGAGACTGAATTATCTGAGGCTTTATTAGATACGAGCATACTTGATGAGCCCATACATGTTCATCAGCCTGATCTAATTATATTGGATAGTCTAGGAAGAACGCCTACTAACAGTCAGGTTTTTGACGTAGAAAATCGGAAGGTTCATATCTTTGTAGCTAAAGGCTGTCCAAAGGAGCGGATTCAAGCTTTAGAAAACGTTGGTGCCATTGTTACGGTTGTAGAATCTATTTCTACACGTAAAAGTAAGAGTACTGATATCGTTATTGATATTAAGAAATTATCTATTGATGATATTCTTACCAAACTTGGAGAACTAGGCTATACATCAGTTCTAGTCGAAGGTGGTTCAGCCATCATTAGTTCCTTTGTAGAAACGATGAATTTTGATAAAGTTGTAACTTACATAGGAAATACAATTATCGGTGGTACTGATGCTACTCCTGCTGTAGGTGGTCGTGGCTTTGAAAGTTTAGAAGCTTCACCTCAATTAACTTTCACAAAAACTAAAGTATTAGATAATAACATTCGCATCGAAGCGTATCGTCAAGGAAGGAGGGGCGCTTATGTTCACGGGAATCGTTGAAGAAATTGGCCGTGTAGAGAGCATTAAAAAGGGCCCTAAATCCTTAGCCATAACAATTCGGGGGAATAAAATATTTAGCGATCTAAAAATAGGTGACTCTGTAGCTGTAAACGGCGTATGTTTGACGGCTACAACGATTGGTAATGGCGTATTTACAGCTGATGTTATGCCCGAGTCAATCAAGATGACTACTTTTACAAATTTGAAAGTTCATCAACCTGTGAACTTAGAGCGTGCTATGCTCGCCAATGGTAGATTTGGTGGTCACATTGTGGCAGGCCACGTAGATGGGACGGGCCGCATCATTAATCGGGAACAAACGGATAATGCCATTATCTTTACCGTAGAGGCGCCGAAATCCGTTATGGATTACGTTATTTATAAGGGTTCCATTACGATTGATGGAATTAGCCTCACCATTATGCGACGAACGGACAGCAGTTTTTCCGTATCTATCATTCCTCATACCTTGGGCGAAACAATTTTAGGCTCTGCCCATATTGGTACGGAGGTTAATTTAGAAACGGATATCGCTGGTCGATACATTCGTCATTTTATGAATCTCGGTAGCGAACCTACCGAAGATAAACCTAAGAAATCTATGCAATCCCTCTTAGTAGAGAATGGATTTATATAACGAGTAAGGAGCGTTCCTATGAGCGAACAATTACATTCTATTAAAGAGGTCTTAGAAGACCTTAAAGCTGGTAAACCTGTTATTATTGTTGATGATGAAAGCCGTGAAAACGAAGGCGATCTTATCATTGCTGCTGAGTTTGCTACACAAGAAAATATTAATTTTATGGTAAAATACGCGCGCGGTATCGTATGTACCCCAATGCGCCGTGAAGCTTTAGAAAAACTTGGCATTCCTGTGATGGTTACTAAAAATACAGACAATCATGAAACAGCGTTCACAGTTACTGTTGACCATGTAGATACTACAACAGGCGTATCTCCAGCAGAACGTGCTTATACAATTCAAAAATTACTAGATCCTAATGCTAAACCTGAAGACTTCCGTCGTCCTGGTCACGTGTTCCCTTTAGTATATAAAGAGGGTGGCGTTTTAGTACGCCAAGGTCATACTGAAGCATCTATCGACCTTTGCCGATTAGCAGGTCTACAAGAGGCAGCTGTTATTTGTGAGATTACAAAAGATGATGGCGATATGGCACGTCTACCAGATCTGATGGAATTTGCGAAGGAACATGATTTGAAAATTGCTTCCGTAGCAGAGCTTATTGAATACCGTAAACAGCATGAAGACATGGTTGAGCTTGGTGCTTGTTCTAAATTACCTACTAAATTTGGTGATTTCAATATCTTTGTATTCAAAAATGAATTAGATAAAAAAGAGCATTTAGCTATCGTCAAAGGTGATGTACAAAACTGTAGCGATGTCCTTGTACGTATTCATTCCGAATGTTTAACTGGCGATGTGTTCGGCTCTAAACGTTGTGACTGCGGCGAACAATTAGATAATGCGTTACGTGCTATCGAAAAAGAAGGCAAAGGCGTTGTAGTATACATGCGTCAAGAAGGTCGTGGCATTGGTTTAACGAATAAAATTAAAGCCTATGCATTACAAGAGCAAGGCCTTGATACTGTAGAAGCTAACGAACAATTGGGGTTCCCTGCAGATATGCGTGAATACTCATTAGCTGCCCAAATCATTCGTTTCTTAGGGATTAAGAGCATTCGCTTGTTAACGAATAATCCTGAAAAACGCCATGGCTTAGAACATTGGGGTATTGATGTAACTAGTCGTGTACCGCTCATCATTGCGGCAAACAAATTCAACGCAGGGTACTTAAAGACAAAAGAAGAAAAAATGGGTCATATGTTAGAAGACTAACTATTTAGTTCTATTTAACAAATTGCTCGTCACATAAGAATTTCCTTTATAGGAATATAGGAGGTCAACATAATGAAGGTTCAAGAAGGTAATTTACTAGGTAGCGGTAAAAAATTTGCTATTATCGGTTCTCGCTTTAACGAGTTCATTACATCTAAATTAATCGGTGGCGCTGAAGACTGCTTACTTCGTCACGATGTTAAACAAGAAGATATCACTGTAATCTGGGTTCCTGGTGCTTATGAAATTCCTTTGATTGCTAAAAAAGCAGCTTTATCTGGTAAATATGATGCAGTTATTTGCGTTGGTGCCGTAATTCGCGGCGCTACTACTCATTATGACTATGTATGTAATGAAGTAGCTAAAGGTATTGCTCATGTTTCTTTAGAAACAGGTATTCCTGTTATGTTCGGTGTAGTTACTACAGAAAATATTGAACAAGCTATCGAACGTGCCGGTACTAAAGCTGGTAATAAAGGTTATGATTGTGCTATGGGCGCTATCGAAATGGTTAACCTTATCGATCAAATCTAAGAATTATATACAAAACACTCAGTATCTTATGATACTGGGTGTTTTTATAATATCGAAAATATGTTCTTTTACATTAAATATAGGTTAACCGAACATATATTCTCAATAATTTGAATGTACATATTTGACGTGATATACTATATAAGCAATATAAAAATATATCTTAATAGATTAAGTAGATTAAGTAGAAATAAGGATTGATAGAATGGATTATATAAAACGTTTTACTACCCGTGAAGGGGTTCGTATGTCTTTAGCTGTAACAACAGATACAGTTGAAACTGCTCGTGTACGTCACGATTTATGGCCTGTAGCAACTGCAGCTCTTGGTCGTGCCATGACAGGGGCTATTTTATTAGCTGGTGATTTTAAAAACCATGAAAATGTAAGCCTTCGCATTAAAGGTGATGGTCCACTAGGCGTAGTTCACGTAGATGCTTTTTCTGATAATACGGTTCGAGGCTACGTAGATGAGCCACATGTAGATGTACCTTTGAAACATGCTGGCAAGCTTGATGTAGGCGCTGCAGTAGGTCATAATGGGGAAGTACAAGTTACGAGATTTACACAATTGGCCCAAGACTATACCTCTACAAGTCCAATTCAAAGTGGGGAAGTTGCAGAGGACTTAGCATACTATTTATATGCTTCTGAGCAAGTACCATCTACCATCAGCCTTGGCGTACTGGTGGATCCAGATTATCATACGGTTGTAGCAGGTGGTTTTATTGTACAAGCTTTGCCTGATGCTACTGATGAAGCATTAGCGCAAGTAGAGAAAAATATTAATGAACTAGGTCCTGTTACAGAATATTTGAAAGCACATCCAGATGGTAAAGGTCTTATGGAACGCGTATTAGATGGTCTAACTGTTAATGAGGTATATAATGAGCCTGTTAGCTTCCAATGTCGCTGTGGTCGCGACCGCTTTGCCGGTGTTCTTATGACATTGCGTGAAGATGATAAAAAGGCTATTCTAGAAGACGAAACTACAGAGCTTGTATGTCATTACTGTAATGAAAAATATCACTTCAGTCGTGAAGAACTTCAAGATATGTTCAAACCAAAAGGTCCCGTACAATAATTACTTTTTAGAATTAAATAAGCTTTATAAAAATTACAGGCTATATGGTTTTTCCTATAGCCTGTTTTTGTATTCTATGAGAAAATAAAAGATAAGAGTTATTACTATTAGGAGGTCACAATGAGTGCAATTGGCGTAATTGGTGGTACTGGCGTTTATGATCCGTCCATCTTTGAAAATATTCATGAAGAATCCTTAATGACACCATTTGGTGAAATAGATTATGTACAAGGTACATACCACGGAAAAACAGTAATCTTTGTTGCTCGTCATGGCAAAGATCACACAATTCCTCCACATAAAATCAATTATCGTGCTAATATTTGGGGGCTTAAAAAATTAGGTGTTACATTTATTATCTCTACGACTGCTGTAGGTTCTTTGAATGAAAACTTCAAGCCTGGTCACTTCGTTTTGACTGACCAATTCTTAGATTTCACTAAGAACCGCATCACTACATTCTATGAAGGTGGTGACCGCCCAGTAGCACATCTTGATGTAACAAATCCTTACTGCCCAGAATTGCGTGATATTCTTCAAAAGGTTGGTACAGAACAAGGTCTTACAATTCATAACGGTGGTACTTATGTATGTACTGAAGGTCCTCGTTTTGAAACGCCGGCGGAAATTAAAATGTTCCACATGCTCGGTGGCGATACAGTTGGTATGACAAATGTACCAGAAGTAAATCTCGCTAACGAAGCTGAAATGGCTTATTCCACAATTTCTATGATTACAAACTATGCAGCAGGTATTTCTGAAGCTGCCTTGACGCATGGTGAAGTAGTAGAAATGATGGGTGAAATGGCGGCTCAACTTAAATCTCTTATTTTAGGTGCTATTGATGCAATCGATGTAGACGCTCGCTATGATGCTCATGATCGCATGCATGAATATGGTGGTTTCAAATTATAATCCATTTATCCTAGAAAACAGTAGTTCATCGAAGGAGATGCTATGATTAATATTGAATGGCGTAAAGATACGCTAGTATTATTAGATCAAACTAAATTACCGACAGAGATTTCCTATGTGCATTGTACTGATTGGCGCCAAGTAGCTGAGGCTATTAAGATGCTTCGCGTTCGTGGGGCTCCAGCTATCGGTGTAGCAGCTAGCTATGGTTTAATCTTAGCGGCTATGGAAGCAGTCCGTTTAGAGATTCCATTTAGTGAGCAATTAACAAGTCTATATGACTTTAGTGAAACATTAAAGGAAACGCGTCCTACAGCAATTAATTTGGCATGGGCTGTAGATCGTGTTATGTCTCTTGTGAAAGCTAATGTTACAAGTATGTCCTCTATGAGTGAAGTAGTAGACCTTATTACTAAAGAGGCTATTATCATTCACGAAGAAGATGTATCTTTGAACCGTCGTATGGCCGAAGCAGGGGCTACATTATTTGAAGGTAAGAAAAATATTCGTATCTTAACCCATTGTAATGCTGGTGCACTAGCTACTGGTGGTCTAGGTACTGCTCTTGGCGTTGTCCGTAAGCTCCATGAAAATGGTCAACTAGAACGGGTATATGCGGATGAAACACGTCCATTATTACAAGGCGCTCGTCTTACTGCTTTTGAGCTTCATGAGGATGGTATCCCTGTAACCTTAGAAACAGATAATATGGCGGCGTATGCTATGCAACAAGGCCTTATCGATGCTGTTATTGTTGGTGCAGACCGGATCACTACAAAAGGTGATGTAGCTAATAAAATTGGTACTTATGGTGTAGCCGTTCTCGCTAAATTCCATAATATTCCGTTCTATGTAGCGGCACCATATAGCACATTTGACTTTACTTTGGAAAATGGTAGCGATATTCCTATCGAGATGCGCGATGATTATGAAGTAACATCTTTACATGGTGTTCAAACAGCGCCTAATGGCATTGGTGTACTAAATCCTGCATTTGATGTAACACCTCATGAGCTCGTGACTGCAATCATCACCGAAGAAGGTGTATTGACTCCAAATTACGAAGAGTCAATCGGTAAGCTACGCCAAATTGTAGAATCTAAATAACAAATAAATCCAAGTGGGTTTACTATCAAATCTTTATTTTAACTATATCAACTCATATTAGTAAAAGGAGTTATTATGCAATCCTTAATTCGAGATATTAACTTAGCAGCAGAAGGCCGTAAAAAAATTGATTGGGTTTCTAACTTTATGCCTACCTTAAATACATTAGGCGATCGTTTTGAAGCTGAACAAACTTTCAAAGGCCAAACTATTGTTGTTAGTGTTCATTTAGAAGCAAAAACAGCTTATCTTGCCACTGTTTTGAAACGCGGTGGTGCTGATGTTATCGTAACAGGTTCTAATCCATTGTCTACACAAGACGATGTTGCCGCTGGCCTTGTAGATATGGGTATCACTGTATATGCATGGTATGATTGTACAGATGAAGAATATTTTGATTTCCTTCATAAAGCATTGGATCATAAACCACATATCATCATCGATGACGGTGGTGACCTAGTGAACTTGTTGCATACTACACGGCAAGACGCTAAAGAACGTCTTATCGGTGGTAGCGAAGAAACTACCACAGGCGTGCATCGCTTATACGCATTAGAGAATGCTAAACAATTAACATTCCCTATGATTGCCGTAAATGACTCTTACTGTAAATATCTTTTCGATAATCGTTATGGTACTGGTCAATCCGTTTGGGATGGCATCATGCGTACTACTAACTTAACTGTAACAGGTAAAAATGTTGTCGTTGCTGGTTACGGCTGGTGTGGTAAAGGCGTTGCTATGCGTGCAAAAGGCCTTGGTGCACACGTATATGTAACTGAAGTAGATCCAATTAAAGCTGTTGAGGCTGTATTTGATGGCTTCAAGGTGTTACCTATGATTGAAGCTGCTAAAGTAGGCGATATCTTCTGTACTGTAACAGGCTGTAAAGATGTTATTGTAAAAGAACATTACGAAGTGATGAAAGATAAAGCCATCATGTGTAATGCAGGTCACTTCGACTGCGAAGTAAACGTAGCTGAACTAGCTGATCTTGCTGTAAGCCATGAGCGCGTTCGTCAAAATATCGAAGGCTATACTATGGCTGATGGTCGTAAACTATATGTATTGGCTGAAGGTCGCTTAGTTAACCTTGCAGCTGGTGATGGTCACCCTGCAGAAATCATGGACTTATCCTTTGCTATGCAAGCCCTTGCAGCAGAGCATATCTTGAAAAACGGCAAAGAAATGGAGCCGAAAGTATATGTATTGCCTCATGAATTAGATGTGGAAATTGCAAAACTTAAATTAAACTCCATGGGCTATGATTTAGACTCTTTAACACAAGAACAAATCGATTACTTAACAAAAGTAAACTAATATTGAATAGAAATGTAATAGTAAATGATAGGCTTAGGTGTATTATTACTACTATAAACTTTCAGAATTAATAACTATAACCGAGCTATTATGGCTCGGTTATACCTATGAGGGAAGACTATGTCTGATTTATTGATTACTCATGTAGACGTCCTCACTGATGAGGGTGTTCTTAAAAACCATGCTATTGAAATTGAAAATGGATATATTACAGCTATTTTAAATGACAGTGAAGCTATTAAGGCAAAAGATACTGCTAAAGAAGTGCTAGATGGTAAAGGCCAATTAGCAGCACCAGGTCTTGTAAATACGCACACTCATATTGCGATGGGCCTATTTAGAAATTATGCAGATGATCTTGAGCTTATGGATTGGCTTGAAACAGCAATTTGGCCAACAGAAGCAAAATTAAACGACGATTATGTCCGGTATGGCACACAACTTGGTATTGCTGAAATGTTACGTACTGGTACTACAACTTTCAGCGATATGTATTTCTTTATGAATACTACCGCTGAGGTGGTAAAAGATACTGGCATTCGTTCTGTATTATCTCGTGGCTTAGCAGGTGTTTCTCCTACAGCAGATCAAGCATTAGTTGAGAATGCTGATTTATTCCGCACTTGGAATGGCTTTGATAATGACCGCATCAAGGTATTATTAGGACCACATGCGCCATATACATGTCCAGATGCTTATATGGAGAAGGTTATTTCCTTGTCTCATGAATTAAACTGTGGCATTCATATGCACTTGTCCGAAACTAAAGGGGAAGTGGAGAATGTTATGAAAGCTACAGGTAAGACTCCAATCGCTCATATGCATGACCTAGGTTTATTCTGGAATACTACATTGGCCGCACACTGTGTTCATGTTACAGACGAAGATATGGCAATTATGGCTGAAAATAATGTAGCAGTAGCACATAATCCACAATCTAACCTTAAATTAGCCAGTGGTATTGCACCCGTTCCTGAAATGATCGGTAAAGGTATTACGGTTGGGCTTGGTACGGATGGCTCTGCATCTAATAATAATGCGGACATGCTTGAAGAAGTACGCCTTGCTGCAACCTTACATAAAGCGCGTCTCTACGATCCTAAAGCTATTCCTGCTCAAGCAGCTTGGCATATGGGTACTGTAGAAGGCGCGAAAGCATTGGGCTATAAAGATCTTGGTGTATTAGCGAAAGATTATCGTGCAGATATCGTGCTATATGATGTATCTGGTATGCACTGGATGCCTCGTTACAATGATTTAGCGGCACTTGTATACTCTGCAAACAGCTCTGATGTAAATACTACAATTGTAGGTGGCAAAGTTCTTATGAAAGACAAAGAATTGCTTACTATTGATGAAGAAAAACTTCGCGCAGAAATCACTAAGGCTCAAGCGTATTTTAGTAACTAGTATATTAGTAAAAATTATATCTGTAACAGATTTGCTTTTTGCTGTCTATTGTAGTATTTTTCAGGTTTGTATTTAAACAATATAAGTTTGTATGCGAGGTACTGCTATGCTAAAAAGAATACTTCAATACCTTTCACTTTGTATCGCCTTAGTTAGTTTATTGATATTAGCTGGTTGTAGTAGTAATAGTGCGTCTTCTCAGTCTAAAGGACCTGAAGGGGAATGGATTGCTTACTCAGGCTATACCGTTCAAAATGTAGTGAGTGCTGTTGACACGCCTATTTTTACGATGAATCTTACAGCTCGAAATGATAGTAAGACGATTTATACTGCAGATATGAAAGCTTATAATTATCAATATACGACGCCTGAAAAGAGACCTGTAATTGAATCTACTCAAATGGTAGGGGATATAAAGGAAGCTCGTCTAAATTATATTACAGCACTTACACTTGTAATGAGTGCTAACAATATAGTAGGTAACGCAGATAGCTCGAATTTAAATACAATTAAGATGGATATTAGGGACATACCCAATACTGATCTTATTTATGATTCAAAAACAGATACTATTAAATTTATGGATCAAACCTTTAAACGAGTTAGCGATACGAACAATTTACAAACATTGGCCGATGCGTATAAGAAAGACCTTCAAGTAGCTTCTAATAAATATTTAGAAGAGATTGGGAATGCAGCAAATCCTAAAACAAAATTTATAACAACCTATAACTTTGATGACTCTATCATTAAAGACAATAAGAAATGATTTATAAAAGAAAACCCACTTCTATTATGATATATTCCTTTATTAGATACTTAATAAAGGGGGGATATATCATATGGAGTGGGTTTATTTTGTAATGTTTTATTTTTAATGTTATTTTATTACTTTTACCAAGAACATTGGTACAGGGATATAGAATTCATCTTCTTCGCTGTAAATACGAGATCCTACTGTGGAATCAATGGTGACAGAGCTAGCACCTAATTTTGTGAGCACTTCTTTATCCCATTGAGGACGTGTAAAGGATGAAATTTCAAGCATATGATAAATAGTATGGCATCGCTCTTTTAACTCATTGCTTACATGTTCATGGGCATGATGAACAGATTGTGGTAAGTCATGGTGATTGCGAGCATGTTCCGCATCATAATTGAGGATTAAACCGCCTGGACGAATGATACGTAACCATTCAGCATAGGCTTTATCTGGATGTGGTAAATTCCATGTTACATTGCGGGCCACAACAATATCAAAGGTATTAGAATCAAAGCTGAGATTTTCTGCATCCATAACGGAGAAGGTAGCATCACAATCAAGGGATTCTGCCAGTTGATTTGCTTCGTCTATCATATTAGGCGTAATATCGATGCCGTGCACTGTATGTCCTAGTTGAGAGAGGATAATACTAAAAAAGCCTGCACCACAACCAATATCAAATATACGTAAAGAGCGATTAGAATCAAAGATATGACTCGTTAGTTCATCTCTCCATAATTTAAGTTTAGGGCTCTCTAATTCTTTAGCTCGTAAGGCTCCAAAATCGTGAGCTCTATCTGTCCAATAGGATGTAATAAATTCTTTATCGTCCTTCATAGGATGATTGTGTTCAAAAATATCGTTCATACGTAAAATCTCCTCATATTCTATAGTGTTTATAGTACCATAAAATATGAATAAACTATACAGCAAAAATCACATTTATACTATAAATACATAGGGTTTGATATGTTATAATATTTTTATATTTTGTTTAATGAAAGGGCAGAGCTATGATATTACAAACTGGACAACGTACAGATATACCTGCCTTTTATGGTCAGTGGCTAATTAATCGTATACATGAAGGCTTCGTAGATGTTCAAAATCCTTATAACCCATTACAAGTAACGCGTTATACTATTAATCACGAAGTAGTAGATGGCATTGCTTTTTGTACGAAGAATCCATTGCCATTTATACCATTACTAAATGAAATTAAAGATTATCGACAATATTGGCATATGACCATTACCCCTTATGGGCGTGACATTGAGCCCTATGTACCGCAATATGAGTCTGTAATAGAAGGCTTTAAACATATTTCTAATAAGCTTAATCCTAAGTCTATGGTGTGGCGCTATGACCCAATCATTTTAACTAATGACTATACAATGGATTTTCATTTTGAAAGCTTTTATAAAATGGCAAAGTCCTTAATGGGTTATACTGATACAGTTATTGTTAGCTTTTTAGATATCTTTGATAAAGTAGTTCATAATTTTCCTGAAGGCTATAGACCAAGTTTAGATATTCAAAAGAAGATCATTAAAGAATTAGTATCTATAGCTCATTCTCATCATATGATACTTAAAACCTGTGGAGAAGGGGACGTTTTCAAAGAATTAGGTGTTAATACGGAAGGCTGTCTTACACTAGACTGTTATGAACGAGCTTGGAACGTAACATTAAAAGCACCGAAACGTACACCAGCTAGACCAGAGTGTAATTGTTATTTACATGGGGATATTGGCGCTTATGATAGCTGTAGTCACTTCTGCCGTTATTGTTATGCCAATACGAATCAAGCTGCAGTTCGTCAACATCGAATGCAACATGATCCAAATTCTAGCTTACTGATTGGCACACTTTCAAAAACAGCAATTATTAAAGAAAGTACAGAAGAGAGCTGGGTTGTAGACGAAACTTTTACACAAGAGAGCCTATTTTAACTAGAATTACGAGGAATTACGAAACTCAAATCGTTGACGTATCGTGTAAAATATAAACAAAAGGGTTGTCAAAGGGACATCTCAGGAATATAAGAGAGTGAAATGACATTTTTTTTGTTTTTTTATTATCACAAGGAGGTGGATTATGATCACCTATAAGACTGACAGTAAGGCATCCTTTCAATCAGCTGAATCGTCTATGCCAGTATTAGCTATGTGTTACGATTTTGATAAAACCTTATCCCCTGATGATATGCAGGCACAAGGTTTTATTCAATCTGTTGGCTATAACGAAGAGCAAATTAAACAGTTCTGGCAAGAATCGAATGAATTGGCTAAAAAGAATGATATGGATAATAACTTAGCCTATATGTATAAGATGATTCAAGAAGCAGTAGGTCATTTCTATGTAACGAAAGAAAAGCTTATGGAATATGGCAATCAAGTAGAACTATACGAAGGCGTTCGTACTTGGTTTGAACGTATACGCGACTATGGCTTAGAACATGGTGTACGCATTGAGCATTACATCATTTCGTCGGGCTTAAAAGAAATGATTGAAGGCACTGAAATGGCTAAAGAGGGGGCTTTCACTAAAATCTATGCTAGTGCATTCTTGTTTGATGAAAAAGGTGTAGCCGTATGGCCTGCACAAGCTATTAACTATACAAATAAAACACAGTTTTTATTCCGTATACAAAAAGGGATACTCGATATTAATGACACGGGTGTTAATGATTATATTAAGCCTGAAAATCAACGAGTGCCGTTCCGCAATATGATTTATATCGGCGATAGCGATACAGATATTCCTTGCATGAGCCTTGTAAATGCCAATGGCGGTCATTCCATAGGTGTCTATGATCCTATAAAAAAGGACAAAGATAAGGTCTATAAAATGATGCGTCATCACCGTATCCGGTATTATGCACCAGCAGATTATTCTAATGGTTCAAAGCTAGATACCTTAGTGAAACAAATTATACGCAAAACAGCAGCCTACGAAGTATTAGAGGACGAATATATTCATTGTAAATACGAAGCAGAGGAGTAATATGGATAAATCTAAATTAACTAGCGAATGGATTCAAACATTCAACCGATTAGGTTCTGAAGGTAAATTAAAACCTACTGTACCATATCACGATTTGTTTTCTCGTAAAGAGTTAAAAGGGTTTCCATTACATACATTGCCTATGTGGACTGTAAACTTCCCAACAGGTCATATTACATGCTGTGATCCATTGGTAACGTTACCGAGTAAACCTGATACCTATATTAGAACGGTAGAACCAGGCACGTATCTATTGGAAACTAAAATCATTGAAATGGAACCAAATCAATATCGTTATGTGGCGAGCCGCGTTATCTTTAATGGCAATGAACCGGCAAACTACGAATTAGCCTTAAAAGGTACAGAAGATATTGAAATACTAGATGATGGTGAAAGCTTCATCGGGTTTCCAGTAGACTCTGGCCTTGCTACCGTTGTGGATGCTGAAACGATTGAGACCTACAGAAAGTTCTACGATCAATGGCATACTAACTATCCTGATAAGAATATTTACGATGATTACTATAGTGATTTATTCCAATTAAATGCTATGGCATATCCTCAATACCAACGTTCTAAAGGGGATTGGATTAATTTTACAATTCCTGAAACCGAATTAACAGTACCCATGATTCAATCTGGCTTTGGCGATGGTTTATACCCTGCATACTGGGCATTTGACAAAGATGGTCAAATCTGCCAACTTATCATGGAATACATAGATTGCAGCGAAGCATATCAGTAATATTTACTGTTGTAATCCTATTAAACAAATATAATTGAATGTAAATAAGGCGCTTAGATAACTAAGCGCCTTTTATAGTGTCTTATTTAGTTTAAAGAGTTAAATCCCAAAGATCCAGTTTACAAGTACACGAATAATACTTAGCGCAAGAACGACTTCCGCAAGGAATCGTAAGGAACTTTCCATACCATTGCCTAAATGCTTTAAACCGCCAATTTTGGCTTTACTTACAATATCACACCAGCACATATAATACCTCCATAAGAGTTGATATGAGTAAATTAGATAGTTTATATGCTTATTTTATATCTTAATTCTAAAAAATTCAATATACAGTTTTGATAAATAGTAAATTTTTATTACATAGTTATAATGTTTAAGCATATATAAAGGAATTATTTAATGAAAAGAGTTAAGTGTGGTATTATGAGATTAATTATTATTGTTTTGTATAATGGAGAGATATATGAGAAAGTTTATATTAGGATTAGCTATAGCCTTAGCTACATGTAATATAACATCTGCAAAAGAATATATTACATTAGAATCCCCAGCTGGTAATACTATCGTCGATGAAAAAGGGACATGGATACTCGGCCCTTATGATAACTTACACGTAGACTATATGAAAGAATCTAATAAATTTGTATATGGATCCTTTTATGAAAATGGTCAAAAGCGGTATGTAAATTTAAGTGACATAGCCTATTTACCCGTAGGCTATGAATATGAATTTGATTATTATTATGCAAGGGCATTGACTGATGGAGGTTTTAAATTAGTTAACTCCAATGGTACCTATGCCATTAATGACGTAGTACATATGTATAGTGCTATCAATGATAAGTTAATATTAGGAAAAAAAGGGAACTATTGGTATCTATATAATAAAACTAATGGCGTTCAAATTATGGGAAATCCTATAAAGGATAGTTGGGATAATATTGAATTTTACTGGTCAAAAAATGATAAGAAAAATTTATTTGAAATACATACTGCGGATGGTTTAATCAAATACGTAACAGATGAGGGAGTATTACTAAGTGAAAGTGAAGCTCTAAACCTAATACATACAAATAACTATGAGAAATCCACTACAGGAAATGGTACTGGATATGGGGACTTTACTAGGGAGAAGTTTTTCAGTAGATCATCATCAAATGAATATATTTTATTTACGGAAATCGATAAAAAGGGTAATATATTGTATGGAATGAGAACTAGTGAGAATACGTTAGTAATTCCAGCAGTATATACATTAATCAAACATTTAGGTAAAAAGTTTGATTACTTTGTAGTTACTGATAAAAATCATAAGTATGGTATTATTGATTCCCTAAATAAAATAGTTGTTCCTTTTGATTTTGATTCCTATGAACGATTAAGTGATCGTAGTTTTGTATTAAAGAATTCTAAAGGTGTACAAATATTTAATGCTCATTTAGGTAATTTATATAATGATGGATATGATAGTATAGATACAACTAAGCCTAATTACGTATTAAATAAGGTGACGACAGCAATCAAAGGCCAAAGAAAATATGTAATAGATACTAATACAGGATATGAATTATTCCAACTACCGAATTATGATGACGATATAACATCATTTTATAATGACTTATATGTTTATAAGTCTAATGGGAAATATGGTCTAATGGATTATGAAGGCCATATAGTCGTTGAACCTAAGTTTGATAAGGTCACCATAGATGAGCCATTATTAGCTGCATATATAAAAGAAATAGAATCTCTTGATAAATAATGAGTGTATATCTTGTTATTTTTAGAAGTAACGTACATAAACTAGCTTATAGAAATATAGGCTAATTCTTCTTTTATTTTTAATTACTTCCGATAACGATATATTATCGGAAGTAATTAGAATAAGAAAATTGGGCCTAAATGGCCCAATCTCTTATGTTATATAGTTTTTTAGCTTATTAAGGTTATTTACGTTTAAATGTATACGGTTCGTATTCTACATCATTATTACGGTTAGTCCACCAGTTCCAACCAACTCTTGCTAACTTCCAAGCGATGAACCCTACGATGATCCCTAATACTAAGCCTGTTAATACATCTGTTGGATAATGTACAAATAAGTAAACTCTAGAAAATGCTACTACTACTGACAATACCAATGCTAAAATCCCTAAATATCGCTTCTGAGGCGCTATTTGGCTCAAGCCTAGGTAAATGGTCATGGCAGATGCAAATGAACCAAAACTATGGCCTGATGGGAATGAAAAACTTGTCGCTTTTGGTAAAGCTGACTCTAATGGTACCGTAACATTCGGAAAATCTACAAATGGTCTTAAACGAGCCACATTAGGTTTTAATCCTTGGTCACCGATGATAAATACAAATCCTAAGGCAATAATTATAGCTACGCCTAATACGCGGTATTTTTTTTGAATCATCAACAATAATGCGATTAGAATCCATAATGCGCCATTACTAGTGATTTTAGATATAATTGCCATAATTGGTGTTAAAAAACTATATACAAGATGTTCATGTACATAGAAAATTACAGAGTGATCAAATTGTAAAATTGAGTCCATAACTACCTCTTCTATTTTTATTAAATGATAATTATTGAGAATGGATTAATAAAATTTCTTTGTCATTACGTAATCTATTCTTATATACTGGACTACGTATCAAATATTTTTCGTGTATAGTCCAAATAATAGCCTAAACTATTTGTATCATATGGTCAATAGTTTAGGCTATATTTAATAAAATCTTTAATTATGATTTCTTTTTGTCCGGTTTTTTAGGTGGATTTGGTGGTGCTGCAGGTGTTGCAGGCATTGTAATAATCGTATCTACTGGATCATATACAGACTCAAAGGAATCTGTTTGTGTAACCCAGTTACCATAGGTAATGGTTCTATACGTATTCATCGTTAAACCTACATGCCCCTCCTGCACTTCTTTTTCTTTTAATGCTGGATCTACTTTAGTGATAGTCTTGTTAGGAATTTCACCATAATCACCTACAGAAATAGAAACATTTTTAGGGTTATCTTGAGCCGTACCTATAATATAGATAGTTAGTGTTCCATTGTTCATAACGCTAAGGATGTAAATAGATTGTTGGTAAGGATTTCTAAATTTAAAGTCTAAATAACCCCAAGCTACGGTAGCATCACGACCAGCTTGAATATATCCTACTGGCTCAAAGTGTGGTGTGCGCTCGATAATATTCATACCAGCTAATAAAGCTGTATTAAATATGGTAGAACTTACTTGGCAAATGCCACCGCCAATGCCTGGAACCAACTTACCATCAATCATAACAGGTGCATCATCATAGCCTGCCTCTGCAGTACGTTCACCTACAACATCGTTAAAGGAGAACTGTGCACCTGGTTTAATTAAAGTACCGTTTATTTTATCAGATGCTAATTGGATATTATGGGTTCTGTTTTCGTTACCAGGATCATACTCTGTAGTGTAAGAAGCTAATATCGTATTTAAGGGTTTTAAATCGGCATCACTTACTTTTACCGTATTCTGTGTAGTAAATACCATAGATAAGGAATTAATACTATCACCGGCCTGTAAATCATCTTTTAATTTCTTAAGCGTCGCATCAATATCGATACGCTTACCTTCTTTTGCAGGATGTAATACAACTTGTCCATTTTCAATGGTAAGGTATGCATCATGTCCTGGAGTATCAATTGTTTTAGCCAATTCACTAAGATAAGTTTTACCTTTTACCTCATCAAGCTTATATTGTGGCTTAAAATGATGGCCGTAGAATAAGGCATTGAATCTATTTGAAAGTAGTGTCCACATATCATCTTCATAGCCATATGTAGAAATAGCTTTTACCATAGCATCTGTATCGATTTGAATCCCTAAATCATGATAGGTAGCTTGTTGTTTTTTATTATTGCCCAAATCAATAGATATAGTTTGAGGTATTTTACTATTTAACTCTTGTAAGCGAGCTTGTAATTCATTCTTAGGTGTATTAGATAGATCTGTATCATTGTAATATACACCATAAGAAATGTTTTCTGTTGGAATGTATGAACAGCCGCTCGTTCCCAAGAGAATAAGCATTGTTCCTACTAAAATATATTTCTTCGTCATTATTTATAAAATCTCCCGAATTAGTTATCACATTCTCTAATTATAGCATATTACTGTCTAATATATGGTACAATTATATTGATAATTTTAGGGTAAGGGTGAACTATGTCAAAGTCTAAAGAGCAACAGAAACATTTCTATTTGCGCAATAATGATGCGCTTATGAATAGCACTAAGTTGTCTATGAAAGCAAAACAAAGCATATTATTATCTAAGGCTGAAAATACTGTTGATGCTTACGAATCGGATTGGGACGATTTCGTAGATTGGTGTACCTATCAAAAGGTATCTTATTTTCCAGCTACACCAGAAACAATTGTAAACTATATAAATGATCTAGCTGATTATGCTAAGGCTAATACAATATCTCGACGCATTAGCGCCATATCGGAGAATTATAATGCCTCTGGTCATATAGACAATCCTTGTATGGCACCTATAGTAAAACAAGCTTTACGAGGGATTCGACGTTTAAAAGGTACCTTCCAACAAGGTAAAACACCTATTCTTCTAGAAGATATTGAAGATATTTTAGAGGTTATGGATAAACTAGATGTGCCTGAGTTACAATTATTGCGAGATAAAGCCATTCTTTTAGTTGGATTTATGGGCGCTTTTCGTCGTAGTGAAATTGCGGCCATTACAGTAGAACATCTACAGTTTTCTCCACAAGGTGTTGAAATCTTTGTACCATCGTCAAAAGCGGACCAAGAAGGTCAAGGTGCTGTTGTGGCGATTCCTCATCTATCTGGTTCTCCTCTAGACGCAGTACGTGCATTACAACAATGGTTACGCGCCTCTGGTATTACGGAAGGTCCTGTATTTAGAGGTTTTACTAAAAATATGTCACTTCGCAAAACAGCCATATCCGATAAAATGATTGCAGAAATTGTAAAGAAATATATTTCTTATATTGGTCTTGATCCATCTATGTATGGAGCCCATAGTTTACGTCATGGTTTTGCTACAACTGCAGCCGCTTATGGTGTGGAAGAACGTAATATTATGAGACAAACACGTCATCATAGTGTTAACATGGTTCGTCGTTATATTAATGAAGCAAATAAGTTTGTAGACAATCCGATTTCTACAATCTTTGAAAAACGATTTAGATAAAAAATTCAAATAATTATTTCAATAACAAAAAGCAGCTATCTTTATTAGAGTAGCTGCTTTTTCGTGTGGGAGTAACCCATATATATTTAGTTTTGAGCCATATAGTCCAAAGCTCTAACTGGACTATCATTTTTCTTAACTGGTACTTTTAATACTGTACCAGGAACTAATGCACCAGAGTCATCAATTTTGTTAAGTTTCTTCATAGCATATACCATTTCTCGAACATCCATATCTTTATGAGCTGTGCGAGCTGCAATATCCCACATTGTATCACCTGCTTGAACTTTTACTTCACGGACAGCATGTGTATTTGCTTCTGCTACAGAGTTTGTCATATTATAGCCAAACAAGATTGTTAAGCACATTCCTACCATCATCAATATATTTTTCATCTCATACCTCACATTTACATCGAACATAATATCTGAGAACATTTGTTTGTTTACATGCTTATATTAGCACACGAACGAATGTTCGGTCAAGTGTTTTAGAACAAATGTTTGCAAAAACTTTTAAAATTGCCTATAATAGGTATATAAGATTAATAATTATCTTATGTTTTTATTATATAGTACAAAATGAGTAAATATTTCCACATATACATATTGATATTATTTTGATGTTACATTGACTATGGAGGTTCATCGTGAGACGCCCTGCTACAGATATTAATACAAAACAGCGCCGTATATTAGATTTTATTAAGGACTCTTTACATAATGAATATCGTTGTCCTACTGTTCGAGAAATCTGTACGCATGTAGGCCTTAGTTCTACTTCTACTGTGCAATCACACTTGAATGCTCTTGAAAAGTTTGGTTATATTAAGCGTGATCCTAATAAAAATCGTGCTATTACAGTATTAGAGGATACAAAACCTTCTATTTCTGTAGACGGTAATGAAACATCTAGTTCTGATAATTTTGAATTCTTAGGGGCTGGATTAAAACAAGTTCCTCTTATTGGTACTGTACAAGCAGGTATGCCTATTACAGCGGTAGAAAATTTAGAGTCTACTCTTACATTACCAGTTCAATTAACTGGTGATTCCGACTGCTTCTTACTACGCGTTCAAGGCGAATCCATGATGAATATCGGTATGTATGAAGGTGATATGCTTATCGTACGCCATCAAAATACTGCAAATAATGGTGATGTTGTTGTAGCACGTATCGATGACGAAGCTACAGTAAAACGTTTCTATAAAGAAAATGGTCATATCCGATTACAACCTGAAAATGACGACTTCGATCCAATCATTGTAGATGATTGTCATATTGAGGGACTTGTCATTGGTCTTGTACGAGATAGAATATAGAAAAACCGGCAACTTATGGTTGCCGGGTTTTTTATTGTAGGGTTATAGGACAAAACGTGTTGGTACTTTAATCCCAATCATTGAAAGATAATTT
>ERZ772910.23-NODE-23-length-92116-cov-5.364476_pt1 | contig 92116 bp, 97 predicted proteins | sample MGYA00511357_ERZ772910 | MGnify/ENA primary metagenome ERZ772910 (study PRJEB29015, sample SAMEA2738096) | human oral metagenome | biome: human oral; feature: human-associated habitat; material: saliva | place: China | collected 2193 ... | reverse complement strand
CCCCGCCTCCCGTTGAACTTCATAGGATGTTCTTGTAATTTTTCGGGAATCCGATTAAAGAAAGGTCGACAATGTCTTTATATTTTTCAAGAATAGCGAAGAGATCCTCTTGGAAATTACTTTTATGCTCTGATGTTGGCAGACGCCATTTGAGCACAAGCAGATACGCAAAGAGAGAAGAGCTGCTGACCGATGGGTGATCGTTCAAAAATTTTCTTGAAAGATGCGCGGGTGGGTTGTAACGGACATTCATGAGACGTCCCGCATGAGAGCACTTGTTTCGGAGTACGGCCAAGCAGTGAAGGTGGTTTCCCAGTGTCCTAAATCCAACTCCAAAGTTTTTTGAGATTCGTTTTTGCGAAGATACGAACATCGCTTTGTAGAATTTGGAAACGCTTGAAAATGACATTAGTTCCATCATTACCCATAAGGGCATTTTGCCCGCATATTTCTCCATGTGGTGAAGAACGATGAGGCTGTCTGCGTAGTAGGATTGTTCCTTTCCAAAGTTCTGCATGATGTGCTGGAAGTCTATTTTGTTGAAGTAATTGGCCTCATCGTAATGCTGATCATAGGGAGGCGTCATGCATTTTTCAAGTGCGAAAGAGTTTGCAATCTGTGTCTTACAGTAGGTCTCTACGATTTCCAGATACCCGCGTAGCATTTGTCGCATATCAGCATCGAAATCATAGAGCTTCTTAATTTCTGAGAAGGTATGAGGTGTGGCAAGATTGCTACTTTCAGCTTCTTTGCGGAATTGCAACGTGTATCCCGTCAGCTTGTAATAATTTACGTGACCGAGGTATTCTTCTACAGCTTTTTTCTCAGCATCCTTGATTATAATGCCGTGCTCGTTCAGCTTTTCCACTTGTTCCGAGAAAGTCAGCGGTTTCTTCAGATTTATGTCCGTTCCCCAATTCACAAGTAAAATAAAAGGCTGAACCAAGAGGTTCAGCCTGGTCCCCGACACACATTACCTCGGGCAACTCTGTTGAGTAGATAATAACAGAAAAGTGAAGTGAATTCAAGGATAAGGGCAAAATTAGTGATGATTGGCACATGGATGAAGGGGATTCTTGTCAACGGCATCATGATCCAGCTGTCGGGACTCTTTGATTCGGTAAACACGCAGGTTGGCGATATTGCAACACAGATGGGGACTACCCCGGCGAACTTTTCGCCGGGGATCTTCTCCCTGATACGGAATATTTCCGAGTCAGTCATACTTCCGATTGCAGGTCTGATTCTCACCTTCATTGCCTGCTGCGAGCTGATTCAGATGATTATTGACCACAATAACCTTGCAAACTTTGAGACGTGGATTTTTTTCAAATGGATTTTCAAGACCTTTGTGGCAGTCACGCTCATCAGCAATACCTTCAATATCGTGATGGCGGTCTTTGATGTGGCACAGCATGTCATTAACAGTGCAGGCGGTCTGATTGCCGGCAGTACGGCGGTGAATGGAAGCGCCTTAGAGACCATGCGGCATACCCTGGAAGGGATGGATATCGCGGAACTTTTTGGCCTGTATCTGCAGAGCATGGTACTGCAGTTCACCATCCAGGCGCTTAGCATTGTGATTTTTGTGATTGTCTACGGCCGAATGATTGAAATCTACCTGATGACCAGTATGGCGCCGATTCCGTTCTCGACCTTCGGGAATCGCGAGCAGAGCGCGGCGGGACAGAATTATCTCAAATCCATGCTTGCTCTTGGCTTTCAGGGTTTCCTCATCATGATTTGCGTCGGCATCTATGCAGTGCTGATTCAGGGAATCACCATCTCCAGTGACATTATCGGCTCTATCTGGGGCGTTGTCGGGTATACGGTTTTATTGTGCTTTACCTTATTCAAGACAGGCTCGATTGCAAAGAGCATTTTCGCGGCGCACTGAGGCAGGAGGTGTATTATGGCAGCTTATATCCCTGTCCCCCGGGACTTAACGAGGGTCAAATCTAAAATTCTTTTCAACCTGACAAAACGTCAGCTTATCTGCTTTGGGGCGGGAGCACTGATCGGTGTCCCGTCTTTCTTTTTGCTCAAAACACTCGGTACGACCAGCATGGCGGTCATCTGCATGATGGTCATCATGCTGCCGTTCTTCTTCCTCGGAATGTATGAGAAGGACGGGCAGCCGCTTGAGAAGATTGCAAAGCAGTTCATCGAGGCCAAGTTTGTAAGGCCTAAAGTTCGTCCCTACCGCACCAATAACTACTACGCAGCACTGATCCGTCAGGCGGAGGTTGAGGGGGAGATCAAGCGTGTTTTGCAGGCTACATCCGGTGCTGCGAAGAAGAAACCTGAAAGGAGGTAAATGCCTTTGTTTACGATGAGAAATCCGTTCCGAAAAACGGGGAAAAGAGAGCTGAATCTACCGAAGAACTTGAGTAAGGCGCAGGAAAAAGAGATTCTGCAGATTATCAGGAAAGCGAGAAGCGATGACGGAATCCCCCGCAGCGCCCAGGATTCGATTCCGTTTCAGCGTATGTTTCCGGACGGTATCTGTAGGGTAACGGATCACTACTATACCCTGACCATTCAGTATCAAGACATCAACTACCAGCTGGCACAGCAGGAGGACAAGACCGCAATCTTCGAAGAGTGGTGTGCCTTCCTGAACTCTTTTGACAGCTCGATTCACTTTGAACTGTCCTTCATGAACATGGCAACGGACGCGGAAAGCTTTGAGAAAAAGGTCCACTTTTATTATTGCAGAGAGGCCTTAATGGGGCAAGTTAAAACCCCCGGAAATCGGATCTCCGGGGGTTTTCTCTGCACGATATTCTGTTCCCTGCGGTCAGCAGTCTTTCTCCAAATGCCAGATATCATTGTTGTACTGGTCGATCGTTCTGTCGGAGGAGAAGTAGCCCGCCTTGGCGATATTGACTGCCATCTTCTTCGCCCAGCCCATTCTGTCCTCATAAGCTGCCAGAGCCTTGTCCTTGGTCTTGCAGTAACTCTCGAAGTCAGGGAATGTCATGAACCAGTCTTTGCCAAGCAGCTCGTCATAGAGCTGCTTGAGAAGCTCCCTGTCGCCGGCTTCGAGCATCTCTTCACTGACCAGGAAGTCCACAGCCGCGGCAAGTCTCTTGTCCTTCTTATACCAGTTCTTTGCGACGTAATCCGCGTTCTTATAGTGCTCGATGACCTCCTCGGAGGACTGTCCGAAGGTGAAAATATTGTCTTCCCCGACAAGTTCCGCGATCTCGACGTTCGCTCCGTCCATGGTTCCCAGCGTCACAGCGCCGTTGAGCATGAACTTCATATTGCCGGTCCCGCTGGCTTCCTTGGAGGCCAGTGAGATCTGCTCGGAAATGTCCGATGCGGGGATCAGTTTCTCCGCCATGGACACGTTGTAGTTGCGAAGCATGACGACCTTGAGGTAAGGACTCACTTCAGGGTCGTTGTTCACGATGCTACTGAAGGCGAGGATCGCATGGATTATATCCTTGGCGATCACATAGGCAGGAGCTGCCTTTGCGCCAAAAAATACCGTGATCGGTCTTCTCGGCCTGTAACCGTCCTTGATGTGCAGGTAACGGTCGATGGCCCACAGGAGGTTGAGCTGCTGTCTCTTGTACTCGTGCAGGCGCTTGATCTGCACGTCATAGACGGACTCGGGGTCAACCTTGTCGCCCTGATATTTTTCAAGCCATGCGGAGAACTTGTGTTTGTTCGTGTTCTTCCCGTTCAGGATGCACTGCAGGAAAGTCTCATCCTCCGCGTAAGGAATAAGCTGCTCAAGCTGTCTGGCGTCCGTCTTCCAGCCCTCGCCGATCTTCTCGGTGATCAGCTCTGTCAGCTCAGGGTTGCACTCGATAACCCATCTGCGGAAAGTGATGCCGTTGGTCTTGTTGTTGAACTTCTCGGGATAGAGCTTATAGAAATTGTTGAGCTCTGTCTCCTTGAGAATGTCAGTGTGAAGTCTCGCGACGCCGTTCACGGAGTGGCTGTAGTGAATGTCCATGTGGGCCATATGCACGTTGCCGTACTCGTCGATGATCTGAACGGAAGGTTCTTCATATTTTGCCTTAACAGCGTCATTCATCCTCTTGATAATCGGCATAAGGTGCGGCACGACAGCCTTTAAGAAGTGCTTGGGCCATGTCTCCAGTGCCTCAGCAAGGATTGTGTGGTTCGTGTAAGCACAGACATCAGTCACAATCTGATATGCTTCTTTCTCCTCAATGCCCTTTTCGGTCAGAAGGCGCACCAGTTCCGGAATGACCAGAGAAGGGTGCGTATCGTTGATCTGGATCGCCGCGTAGTCGGCAAGGTCATGCAGGTTGCTGCCGCGCTCCACGCACTCGTCGAGGATCAGCTGGGCGGCATTGCTGACCATGAAATACTCCTGATAGACGCGGAGAAGCTTTCCGTCCTCATCGCTGTCATCGGGATACAGGAAGAGGGTCAGGTTTTTCTCGATCTCTTTTTTGTCAAAATCGATACCCGAGCCGATCAGTCCCTCATTGACCGTGTCCAGGTCAAAGAGACGAAGGCGTCCGCACTTGCTTCCGTAACCTGTGACATCGATCTCATACATGGTGGAAAGAAGCTCCAGATCGCCGCACTGCACCTTATAGTGCTTGTCGGTGCGCTTCATCCAGTTGGCCATGCCCCACTTGCGCCAGTAGTCAGGTATCGTGTGCTGCTTGCGGTCCTCGAAGGACTGTTTGAACAGACCGCAGTGGTAGGCCAGGCCTACGCCGTCAGCGGGAAGGCCCAGTGTCGCAAGGCTGTCGATGAAGCAGGCTGCAAGTCTGCCAAGGCCGCCGTTTCCGAGGGAGGGCTCGTATTCAAATTCCTCCAGCTCCGTAATGTCTTTCCCAGCCTCAGCCAGTTCCGCTTTCACATCATCGTAGATGCCGAGGTTGATCAGGTTGTTGGAAAGAAGTTTACCGATCAGGAATTCTGCCGAAATATAGTAAACTTTCTTCTTTCCGCTGTTGTATCCCCTGTTCCTGCAGGCGTCCTGCGTCAGGGCCAGCGCCGCGTTGTAAAGTTCCAGAATCGTGCACTCGCTAAGTGCTTTTCCGGTGTAATCTCTGAGTTTTAATGTATTCATTACTGCCTCCTGCGGAAGATCTCCGCTGCTTACAATGGTTCCATTTATTAGAATGCATTATAATGATTTATGTGTGTGATAATCTTGCAGAATAATGGCAAATAATAGTACAATAATGATATTAATTAATTCAGCACAAAGAAGGGTTCCGTTTTTATGAATCTCGAGGAATACTCACAATACAGAGAGACCCTGCTGCATGAGCAGCCGGGTTTCGCCTACAACACTTACCTGTGTACCATCCCCCAGGACTTTGCCCCGGTGGATCTGCACTGGCACGACCAGATGGAGATCATCTATGTCAAAAAAGGGCGCGGCACAGTGACCGCCTCTTCCCGCAAATATCCCGTCATGGCCGGTTCCATCATGCCCATCCTCCCCGGTGAACTCCACGCCATCGATGGCGACCCCGGCGTACGGATGGAGTACGAGAATATTATATTCCCCCTCTCCCTTTTGGACAATCAGGTTGAAAACGACTGGGCAAGGCGCAATATTCTGACCCCTCTGCAGATGGGGACCCTGCGCTTCCCCCGCCCAATCTACGCGGACACCGCGATGCACGCCGAGGTATCCGCTGCCCTTGACGCGGCTGACGATGCCTGCAGCAAGAGGCCTGACGGCTATTCTCTTTTGGTGCGCAGCAGCCTGTTTCGTTTTTTCTTTGCGCTCTACACCCATCGGATCCGCGAGGAAAGCTTACCGCCGTCCCCCTACGAGGACGCCATCAAGCAGGTCCTGCTCTACGTCCAGAATCACTTTTCGGAGCCGATCACGGTAAGCGACGCCGCAAGTCTTATTGACTACAGCGACGCTCACTTCATGCGGGTCTTCCGCCGCGAGACGGGATTCACTTTCGGCGAATACCTGTCGGATTACCGGCTCAGATACGCGTCCTATCTGCTCAGGGAGCGCCCGGACTCTGTCGGTGCCATCGCCTCCCTGTGCGGGTTCGACAACTTCTCTTATTTTATCCGGCGCTTCCGCCGCAAATACGGAATGTCCCCGAGGGAATACCGCTCCCACGGGCGCCAGAATACAAAAAGCCCGTAAATTAAGGCTTTATACAACATTTCTCCGTTTTAAGAAGATTGTAAAACGAGTATACTATTAAATACAGGCTGCACTATTCTGCACATTTTTCATTTCCTACGGCGTGCCTGTATCAAAAGGCTGTCGGGATGGTATGTGCCAGGAGTTACCAAAGGAAAAGTGGGTGGACGCCCGCCGGGAAGATGTACTGGATGCGCCATACTTCCACGTAGTCTTCACTGTCCCGGAGGAACTGAACCCGGTAATCTATAGCAACCAGAAGCTTCTGTATGATGCCCTTTATCACGCTTCATCTGACACACTGCGGGAACTGGCCTCAGACAGCAATTATCTTGGTGCGGATATCGGGTACATCTGTATTCTCCATACCTGGGGGAGTGAGATGAACTTCCATCCCCACATCCATGCCGTTGTGCTTGACGGCGGTCTTGACTCCAAAAACCATTGGAAAGACAACGGAGAAGAGTTCTTTCTTCCTATCAGGGTCATTTCGCGCCTTTTCCGTGGCAAGTATCTTGCGGAGCTGAAACACCTTTGGGAAGATGGAAAACTTGAATTCCACGGCAGCGCGGAGTTCTTTAAAAACCATTATGCGTCCAAAGAACTGCTGGACTCCTGTTACAGCAAAGAATGACAAGACAGAACAGCTTGAAATTACACTAAAAAGAGAAGGGAAATGAACAGAAAGGAGCAGGAAATGAGTAGGATGTTGATACTGTCCCCTCTGGATGGCAGGGTGATACCGCTGGAGGAAGTGCCGGATGAGGTTTTCGCGGAAAAGGTGCTGGGAGACGGCGCAGCCGTGATTCCTGAGAATGGAAACATTTACAGCCCGATAGACGGCGAGATCGTCTCTATTCCGGAGAGCCTTCATGCATACGGAATCCGGTCTGACGCCGGTATCGAAATGATCGTCCACTTTGGCCTTGAGACCGTGAACCTGAAGGGAGAAGGGTTCTCCCCGAAGGTGAAGGTGGGGGACAGAGTGAAAGCGGGTCAGCTTCTCTGTACAGCGGATATGGACTTCCTGAAGTCAAAGGGCATCAACACGGTGACGCCGGTGCTGGTGACAGACGGAGCAGAGGAGGGAAGCTTCTCTGTAAAGACAGGAGAGATCCGCCATGGGGAAGAGATCATGACTGCGGAGATCAGCGTGGATGCGGCAGCCGCCGCGGATGGAGATGCGCAGAAAGCGGACCCCTCGGACGCACAGCCGGCAGGCAAGGCAGCTGCGGCAGCACCCTCCGCAAAAAAGAAGTTCCCCATCGACTTTGACTTCCTGCAGAAGCTCGGCAAGTCCCTCATGACCGTGATCGCGGTCATGCCCGCCGCGGGTCTGATGATCAGTCTCGGCAACATTCTGACGATGTGCTTCCCGGAAGGCTTCGGCCTCCTGGCGGGCAATACCATGGCCCAGATCGGCTGGGCGATCATCGGAAACCTGCACATCCTGTTTGCTGCCGCCATCGGCGGTTCCTGGGCGAAGGAGAAAGCAGGAGGCGCCTTTGCCGCAGTCATTGCTTTCTGTCTCATCAATGTCGTCACCGGCGCCATGCTGGGTGTGAGCTCGGCCATGCTGGAAGATCCGACGGCAGTCACCCACACGCTGCTCGGAAAAGAGATCCTGGTGAAGGATTACTTTGTCAACATCCTGGGAAGGCCCGCGCTGAACATGGGCGTGTTCGTAGGTATTATCGCCGGTTTCGTGGGCGCCAACGCATACAATAAGTATTATAACTTCCGGAAGCTTCCGGACGCGCTGTCTTTCTTTAACGGCAAGAGATTTGTTCCCCTGGTGGTGATCTTCTACTCTACGGTGACGGCGATCATCTTAAGCGTAGTGTGGCCGGTGGTCCAGGGCGGCATCAATGTTTTCGGTGTGTGGATCGCGAACTCCAGCTCCACCTCCCCCATTCTTGCCCCGTTTATCTACGGCACTCTGGAGCGTCTGCTGCTCCCCTTCGGCCTGCACCACATGCTGACCATTCCCATGAACTATACCTCTTTCGGAGGCACCTACACGATCCTTACGGGAAGCAACGCCGGGACCCAGGTGTTCGGACAGGATCCGCTTTGGCTCGCCTGGATCACGGATCTCATCAACTTTAAGAACGCGGGCGATACCGCTGCCTATACGAACCTCCTCACCACGGTGACGCCTGCCCGCTTCAAGGTTGGCCAGATGATCGGCGCCACAGGCCTTCTTCTCGGCATCGCCCTGGCGATCTACCGCCGGGTGGAGCCGGAGCACAGGGCAAAGTACAAGTCCATGATGATCTCCACTGCGGCCGCGGTCTTCCTGACCGGTGTCACGGAACCTCTGGAGTTCATGTTTATGTTCTGCGCACTGCCGCTCTACTTGGTGTACGCAGTTCTCCAGGGCTGCGCGTTCGCCTTGGCCGGCATTATCCACCTCAGGCTTCATTCCTTCGGGAACCTGGAGTTCCTGACCCGCGTTCCCATGGCGCTGAAGGCAGGGCTTGCCGGGGACCTGGTAAACTTTGTGATCTGCGTGGTCGTCTTCTTTGCGATCGGTTACTTTGTGGCGTATTTCATGATCGGAAAGTTCGGCTACGCTACGCCGGGCCGTCTGGGAAACTACATGGATGACGAAGGCAAGGAAGAGGCAGGCCCCGCTGCCGGCGCGGCAGGAAACGCAGCGGGCGGGAACAGCCAGCCCGAGCGTATCATCGCCCTCCTTGGCGGACGGGAGAACATTGAATTTGTGGACGCCTGCATGACCAGGCTCCGCGTGACAGTGAAGGATCTCTCCAAGGTGGCTGAACTTCCGGCGTGGAAGGCAGAGGGCGCCATGGGCCTTGTGAAGAAAGACAACGGCATCCAGGCAATTTACGGACCCAAGGCGGACGTGCTGAAATCGGATATCAACGATATCCTGTAACAATTCAGCACCCCGGAAAAAATGAGTGAAATATGAACGGGGAGCCTGCTCACCGGGCAGATTTGGCTCAATACGCAGAGGAAAGAACTATGAGACTGCTTACTATCAATATTCACAGCCATGGAAGTGACTTTGAACCGGAACTTTATCATCAGAAGATGAAGGCGCTGGCGGCATTTATGAAGGAAGAAGAGATCGATGCCGCGGCGATTCAGGAATGCAGTGAAGAGGAGGACAGGCCGGTGGTCTCCGGCCCCCTCCCCATGCATTGGGTGCCGGCCGGACCGGACTCCCGCGTCCGGGAGGATAACTGTGCGCTGGTCCTGGCGGAGGAACTTCAGGGCCTGCAGCAGGAGTACTGGTGGACCTGGACCGGAGCGAAGCTCGGGTACGGAAAATACAATGAGGGTCTGGCCATCTTCAGCCGCCGCCCTGTTACAGGCGCGGACAGTTTCTATATTTCCGGCGTCCGGGACTTCTCCAACTGGAAGACCCGGAAGGCGCTGGCGGCCTGCACCGCTGACGGGCCTGCCTTTTTGAGCGTCCACATGGGATGGTGGAATGATCCGGAGGAAAACTTCCGGGGGCAGATGGAACGGCTGCAGAAGGCGCTCCGCGAAAGGAAGCTTCGTCCGCAGGACGGTTCTGACAGTTTCCTTATGGGAGATTTCAACAGTCCCGCAGCGATCCGTGGAGAGGGAAGGGACATGGTCCTGGACCTCGGGTGGCGGGACAGTTATGAGGATGCCGAAATAAAAGACAGCGGCATCACCGTTCCGGGAAACATCGACGGATGGAGGGACGGTGAACATACGGGCATGCGCCTGGATTATATCTGGACCGCAAAAAGGCACAGGGTGCTTCAGTCAAAGGTAGTCCTGAACGGGATCAGCGGGCCGGTGCTTTCCGACCATTTCGGAGTCCTGGCGGTGATCGAATGAATAAAGGAGCAGACAGCATGAGAGAAAGTGGAATTCTTCTTGCCATCAGCAGCCTTCCTTCCGAATACGGGATCGGCTGCTTCAGCAGGGAAGCATATGAGTTTGCGGACCGCCTTTCAGAGGCGGGCCAGAGTTACTGGCAGATCCTGCCGCTGGGGCCGGTGGGATACGGAGATTCACCGTACCAGTCCTTCTCCACCTTCGCGGGCAACCCTTACTACATTTCACCTGAGACGCTGGTGGAAAAGGGATGGATCACTGAGGCGGACTGCCGCGAAGCCGGCCTTTCTTCCGACCCGCGCGGTGTGGATTACGTGCTGCAGTACCAACGCCGCTATGAGCTGCTCCGGAAGGCGTACAGAAACAGCCGGATCGAAGAGAATGAGAAGTTCCGGGCGTTCACGGAGAAGACGGAATGGCTTCCGGACTACGCGCTGTTCATGGCTCTGAAGGAAGAGAACGGAGGAAGGCCCTGGTACGAATGGGAAGATCCGCTGAGACTCAGGGATCCGGAAGCCTTGGCCGCGGCGCGGGAACGCCTGGAGGAAGGCATCGGTTTCTGCAGTTTCCTGCAGTTTGAGTTTTACGAAGAGTGGATGCAGCTGAAGGACTACGTGAACCGGAAGGGAATACGGATCATCGGAGACATCCCGATCTATGTATCCCTGGACAGTTCAGACGTCTGGGCAGATCCGGAACTTTTCCGGCTGGATGAAAACCGCCGACAGACCGCGGCGGCGGGCTGCCCGCCGGATGGCTTCAGCGCTGTGGGACAGCTCTGGGGCAACCCACTCTATGACTGGGACTATCACAAAAAGACCTGTTTTGCCTGGTGGCTGAAACGTCTTAAAAACTGCTTTGATATTTATGATGTGATGCGGATCGATCATTTCCGCGGCTTCGATGAATATTTTTCCATTCCTGCCGGTGCGGAGGACGCAAGAGCAGGCCATTGGGAGAAGGGACCCGGCATGGATCTGTTCCGGAAGGTCTCGGAAGCCTTCCCGGGACGGGAGATCATCGCGGAGGATCTGGGGTATGTGACGGACAGTGTCCGGCAGCTGGTGAAGGACAGCGGCTATCCCGGGATGAAGGTCCTGGAATTTGCCTTTGACTCAAGAGATTCCGGCTGTGCGGAGGATTACCTTCCCCACAATTACGAAAAGAACAGTGTGGTCTACACCGGCACCCATGACAACGAGACGGTGACCGGCTGGTTTTCCGAGGGCCTGAAGCCGGAGGAGAAGGAGGCAGTCAGAGACTATTTCTGCGACCATACGACTCCCGACGCCGGGATGCACATACCCCTGATCTGCGCCGCCATGCGAAGCGTCAGCAGACTCTGCATCATCCCCATGCAGGACCTTCTGGGGTATGGAAACGAGGCAAGGATGAACGCTCCTTCCACCTACGGAAACAACTGGAAATGGCGTCTTCTGAAGGATGAATTCGGAGAGAAGGAAGTGAAGACGCTGTATGAGATCACGAAGCGGTACGGAAGGATCGGAAAATGAGAAAAGAGGAAGGGAGCTGCCGCAATGGTGTGCTACCCGTCAAGAGGACAGTGAATAATTAAAAAGCTCTTTACCGCCAGTCAGAGCAATAATCGGCCGGCGGTATTCTTATGCCGCAGCATCGAAATGATTATGGAATTCCGCAGGTGTCATCAGATGCATCTTCCGCTGGATCCGCTCTGTGTTGTAATACCTGATGTAGGATTCAACAGCAGTAATCAGGTCTCCTTTTGAGGTGAACTTCTTGCCATAGTACATTTCCCGCTTCAAAACACCCAGAAACCTTCCATCGGCATGAGTGCGGCCAACTTGATCCGCAGCTCGGTCAATGATTTTGCCCTTCGCCGCTGAACGGCGCTGCGAGACATTCCAACAAGGCGGCCAACCTCCTGATCCAGCAAGTCCAGAACAAAATGCAGGATCAAAATACTCTGCTCCTGAACAGACAAGCCGGCGAAGGCATCAGCCACAAGCTCGTTTTCGATATGTAGGTCATACCCGTGGGACGAGAATGTAAATCTGTCACTGGGGTAATGATCTACAACGCAGAGCTTGTCCATCTCCATTTGCGGAAGGTCGCTGAATGACAGTTCCCTGTCACGGCGCCTCTGCATTTCCCGGAGGTAGTCGATTGCCTCATGGTACAGTACCAGCTTGCAGTAAGCATCGAACTGGCACTGCTCGCCATAGTCATTGCGGGGGATCATATCCATCTTTTCACCCCCTTTCCTTGGGGAATGAGGTGGGTTTCTCCCTTTCCGCTAACAAGGCGAACGCAAAGCCGCTCGCTACCCGCTAAAAGCCTCCTTTTTGAAAATTCCTTAAAAAATTTTTTCGAGGTGGGCTTATCCTCGGAAAACAGCAAAAAGCGCCCAGCAAGTCGCAACGGACCTGCTGGGCGCAGAAATGTTTTATAAAGATGATTGCCTACATGGTATAGTTCATATTCGAGGCCGGACGGCTCCGTCAGAGGGGTTATGCTTTTTTTGACTGGTGCAGATCATGGACACTGCGGAAAAGAGAAAAGGACACGGCAAATTAACCTCCTATCGGCTACCGTGTCCCTGCAAGTCGTCATTAGTTTGTGCAAGAGCAAAGAAACGGCGGCTCTGAATTTCTCAAAGCCGCCGCTTCATAAGCGCGTGAAAATGTGTCTGCTGTACGACGGTTTTTTTCTTTTGCCGTCGTCCGGCAGGTTGATAACAAACTATTCTTCTTTCTGAGGATTATTATAAAATTCAAATATTACACAAATATCCGAGGTAACGTTACTTTCGACAGAAAAGCCTCCTGAATTGTTACAAGGCTCGGACATTTCAATATGTTTTGCGAAAACGATAGCGGGGCGTATTGCGCTTTCCCCGCCATCATTACTCAGTTCATCATACCGATATATTCTTCCAAGCAAAGGACACTCTCATAAATCTTTGCAGCAGATTCTGCGCCAACATATCTGTAATGCCACGGTTCATAATCCGTCTTGGTAATTTCTGTTTTATCCTCCGGGTATCGCAAAATAAAACCATATTTCCATGCGTTATCAGCCAACCACGCATACACTTGCTGTCCCGAAGAATTCACACCGTCTGCATTGATGTCAACGGCCAAACCTGTTTGATGTTCGCTATAACCGACATCAGCCACCCATTTCTTTGATTCCGATTTTACCTCTGATCTGGAATAGCCCTGTGCGAGAAAACTGTCCACCTTATCATCCATCAGTTCCCGCTGCTTTTTAGCGGTGCGGTAACCGGAGGCAACGACCGGATATACTTCTTGGGCACGCATATCGTCAAACATCTGCTGTAAATCCGGATAAATGCGGGAATCCACACTCTGGCCGTTTGACAGCTCCGTAAGCTCTACTTTCCAGTCTTTCGGTATCTTATACTCCCAATTAACAAGGATCAGGTTCCAGCCATGCTCCATGCTGGCAACGTCTGTATTAAAGTGCAAAAAATCCTGGAAAGCAGTCTGATTCACCGCAAATCGGACTGCGCTTATTGTTAGGATGAGGACAAGGAGAGAAAGAACTATCCGTTTTCCCTTGCGGTGTTTTTTTCTGGTTTTCTGCCGCATTGGATCATTCACCGACCTTTAATCGCTCCGTTACACTTTGACGGCTTATCAATCGGTATGCAATATATGGAATTGCCAAACCGAACAGAAGAAGCAGGACGGGCATCACCAGCATAGGCCAGACCTCCAGTTTGAAATTCAAAAACCAAATCTGCTTACAGATTGGCCGAATAACTTGAAGGGCGCCAATCAAGGACAGCGGGACAGAAACAACGGTTGCCAAAAGCACATAGGCGCAGCCTTCCTGACGAAGCATCTTCAGCAGTTGTCTGCCTGTCATTCCCACGCTTTGGAGCGTAGCAAACTCTCTGCGGCGAGTAAAAATACTGGTCAACATGGTGTTGGCAAAGTTCAATATGCCGATAAGCCCAATTATAAATGCCATTGTACCGCCTATAGACACGATCATATTTTGAATGTCTGTTACGCCAGCCATGATCGTACTCTTGGATTTGTAAGTCATGGTGGGTTCCACATTCTTTGTGTACTCATCCAAAAACGCATCCATTTCGGGTCCTTTGCCTTGCGAAACATCAAAGCTGTAACTCATGACATAATTGTTGCAGGTAAAATCCTCATAAACTTCACTTGGAAGGAAGAAACAAGAGCCTACCCAATCATAGGTATTTGCTTCATTTGCCACAACGTGAGCCAATACCGTAAAATCTCGAACAATTCCATTGCAGGATACTTGGACTTGATCCCCAACGGAATGATTTAGACTGCTTTTATCTAAATCCCCCCGGGTACCAACATAGGCACCCTCTAAAATATAATTACCGGATGCAAGTTTTTCCATGTTCAGTTCTCCATCCACCACTTGCACACGTGAAAGCAGGAGCGGGTCAAGCCCGTAAAGGTATGTGGAGAAGGAACCGTCCTCCTGCTGGTTATATGCTTGCTTCGTTGTTTCACTTTTATAGCTCGACTTGCATCCATATTCGCAGCCACCATAGTCAAATCCATCCTGCTGCTCGACAGCTTGAATAAAGCTCTGGCTCAATGCACTTTCTTCACTTACCCGATAGTAGTCTAATAGGCTGCTTTGACCAATGCAAAAATCAAAATTGATCATATTCTGAATTGCATTTTCCGGGTCAACGCTATTAGAGAAATTGAAAACGGTGTTGGTAAGAATGATGCTCAGAGAAAGGCTGAGGATTACCAGAATTGTCCGCTTTTTATCTCGGCCCAGATTTTCCCATGCCATTCTTTTCTGGAGATTGCCGGAGCGGATCCTTTTCTTTCTCTTACCTTTCATAGCTGTATCAGAATCTGTATATCTAAGAGCCTCAATGGGAGAAACTTTCGCTGCCATTTTTACAGGTTTTCGGATACTGATCTTTACTGTAAGCAATGCAAATAGTGCCGCGGCTACAAAAATAAGTGGGTTAGGGGATACAGTTGCAAAAGCTGCGGAAAAACTCGTTTGCTCAATCAGCAGGGGTAAGAGTGCTTTACCGATAAAGAAGCCCCCTCCCAATCCAATAGGAATACCGATCAAAGAAAGTATCCATGCCTGCCTACTTAGGATAGAACGGATCTGCCGATCTGTCGTCCCGATGGTTTTCAGCAGTCCGTAAAAATGCAGATCGCGCAGGACAGAAATTTGAAAAATATTATAAATAATGAGGTATCCTGTAAGCAAAAATGCTGACAAGATACAGATCAGTGCGAGAATTGTACCGGTTCCGGTTGACTTTTCTAACGACAAATACAGAGGGTTCACACCTGCATTGATATAGTTTGGGGCTTCCGTATCGGAAGAATAACCGCTGTCTGCGATTACCGTTGCTAAATCTCTCTCCACATTTTTTGTGTTTTCAAACTTTATAATGCCGGTGATTGTGCCAGTATCGTTATGATCCTGCGAGAAAGTACTCACCAACTCATCCTCATGTGCATCCATATAGGCGCGGGAGGTAACAATCGTCCCATATTGTACGCCGGGATAACTGTTCCACCAACCAGAGAGAATAAAATTTCGCGTTACTTTTTGACCGTGGATCGTCAACTCCAGAGATAGTTCTGCTCCGACTTTTTCCGGCACGCCAAGCAGTTCCAATGTTGTGGTATCTGCAATGACTTCATTTTCTGCTACGGGTTTATGTCCGACGGTTGGCTCAATAAACTGATACTTCATGCCAACATCGTCATAATACCAGAAAAGTGTTTCTCTCTTTGAGAGTTGTCCGTTATCTACGCTATCGGCCAGCTTACGGCAGTATGCTATTTCCCGTATCAAAGGATGACTGCTAATCGTAGCATACTCGGAATCATTCATATCAATAATTCTGGCATGTCCATCTCCGCCGGACAAAATATAATTTGCCCGCTGTGTACTCGCTGTAATGCCTGCTCCAAGTGTAAACAGCCCTGTAAATAGAACAGTTGTTAGGATAATCGCCGTCACAACGAAGAGGTTACGCATTCTGTCGAGGCGAAAACTCCTGCTCGCAATCTTTTTCTCGATAAAACTGGTATCATTTTCAAAAGGCCATGTCATAACTTGCCACCTCCTTACTCCACGATCCTGCCGTCCTCAATGCGGACAATCCGATCTGCAAGACGGGCAATGTCGTTGTTGTGGGTAATTATGACTACGGTTTGCCGAAACTCGGCACTGGTGCGCTTAATCAATCCCAGAACCTCGGCGCTGGTCTTGCTGTCAAGGTTGCCGGTCGGCTCGTCGGCCAGCACGATAGCCGGTTTGGTAATCAGAGCACGGGCAATAGCCACACGCTGCTGCTGGCCGCCGGAAAGATTGTTCGGCATATTTTTCAGTTTATCTTCCAGCCCCAGCAGGTGAACGATCTCGTATAGAAACTTTTTGTCTACCATGTCTCCATCCAGAGCGACCGGCAGAACAATGTTCTCATATACATTCAGAATAGGAACAAGGTTATAATTTTGAAAGATAAAACCGATGTTGCGGCGGCGGAAGATCGTAAGCTGTTCGTCGTTCTTCTTTGCCAGTTCTTCGCCCCGGACGATCACAGTTCCGCTGGTGGGGGTATCCAGCCCGCCCATCATGTTAAGCAGGGTGGACTTGCCACTTCCAGAGGTTCCCACAACGGCCACAAACTCGCCGTCCTCCACGGAGAAGTTCACGCCATCAAGGGCGCGGGTGATGTTCGGCTCTGTGCCGTAATACTTTTTCAGGTCTATAGTCTGTAAAATGTTCATATTCAAAACGCCTTTCAAGGCTTTCTGTTTGTTGATAAGGGTATTGTAAAACCCAAATGTCCGTGAAATGTTACAGCGGCCCAAAAATTTCATTGAAAATCGGGGTGAAATGTTACAACGCTCGGACATTTCAAAAAAATTTACGGCGGGCAGCCGGAAATGGCCGTCCGCCGCGTTCTATTTTACAGGAAGCATGATAGAAAATTTTGAACCTTTCCCCGGCTCCGAAACCACTTTGATATAGCCGCCCTGCCGCGTTACGATCTCGCGGGCCAGATACAGACCAATGCCCACGCCTGGCTCATCGTGTACTTCTTCCTCCCGATAGAAGCGCCGGAAGATGGCGGCCTGATTGCTTTCGGAAATGCCCTTGCCGGTATCGGCTACTTTGATCTCCGCATACATTTCCCACAGCACCACCGATACCGTGATTCTCCCGCCTACCGGGGTGTACTTCACCGCATTGTCCAGCAGGTTAAAGAGGGCTTCGGATGTCCACTTGCTGTCATGGGAAAAGGTCAAATCCTCCGGGCAGTCCACAGCCACGGCGATTTCTTTTTTCTCTGCTGCATACACAATTCCGCTCATGGCCTGCGCCACGGTATCAAAGAGGCGGCCCGGTTTCTTATCCAACTGGATCACGCCCGTTTCCAGCCGGGAGGTTTTCACAAGGGCCTGAAAGAGAAAGTCCAGCTTATCCGTCTGGCTGCGGATTCCACGGATAAAGTCGGTACGCTCCGCCTCCGTCATAGGCTTTTCCAGCAGCGTGTCCGTCGCCATTTTCAGATTGCTTACCGGCGTTTTCACCTGATGGGAAATATCCGATACAAGGGTCTGTAACTCCTGCCGTTCCTCGTCCACCCGGCGGCGGTTCTCCTGCATGATCTGGTAAAGCCTTGCCAGCCGGTGTCCGATTCTGGCAAGCTGGGTTTCGCTGTCCGACCGGCGCTGGGGCACTTCATTTCCGGCGATCATGTGGTCTAAGGTCTGGCACAGGTCAGCGGTAAACTGCGACAGCCGCTTTCCAAACGCCTGCGTCAGTACAAAAATCCCCACAAGGGCGCACAGCAGCAACGCCCCGCCCGTCAGCAGCACCGCCGTCTGTTTTGTCACAAAAAACAGGGCTATGGTGATCCCGGACATGGAGAGGACAAGTCCTATTGCCACCCAGCCAAACAGCCGCTTTACCGAGAGGTTTTGAAACTTCATTTTGCCTCGCCTCCCGTCCATTGATAACCCATGCCGTAAACAGTCTTGATGTAGGGGGCGCCTCCGTCGGATTCAATCTTGCTGCGAATCCGGCTAATGGAGGTTGTCAGCGTGTGTTCGTCCACATACTTCTCGTCTATATCCCACAGCTTTTCCAAAAGCTGTCCACGGGTCAGCACTTGCCGAGGATTTCTGCGAAACAGGTTCAGCATTTTGTACTCCATCGGGGATAGAGTCAGAGGCTTTCCATTTAAGGAAGCCGTCTGCTCTGAAAAGTCCAGAAATAGCTGTCCATCGTTGTAAATGTCTTTAGCCGGTATGTGGTGTTCCAGCATGGCGAACATGGCTTTGATTTTTCGCTGCAAGGCTCTGATCACAAAGGGCTTTGTGATGTAGTCCACCGCGCCCACCTCATAACCCCGTATCTGGTCGCTCTCCTGATCGTTGGCGGTCAGGAAAATCACGATGGTGTCCGGGTGCTGGGGCTTTATTAGCCTGCACAGTTCAAAACCGTTGCCGTCCGGCAGGTTGACGTCCAGCAGAACTAAATCAAACTCCCGTTGGCGGATGGCATCAGCTGCGGTTCTGGCGTTTAGGGCAGATGTCACGCCATAGCCATCTGCGGTCAGGTTATAAGCCAACATCTTATTCAAAAAACTGTCATCCTCGACAATTAAAATCTGCTTCATATCCTCACATCCTTTGCTTTTTGCAGATAGTATAACAGGCAAATGTCCGCAAAATGTTACAGCGGACAAATTTTTCAAAAAAGGTTTTTCTCCTCATTATAGGATAGCCCACTTTATAAAATGTACCCCAGAAAGTGGACACGGCAGAATTAGTCATTAGGCTTGAGACATAATGCTATTAAAAAGCATTGGAAGTGGACACGCAGGGCTTAGTTACCTTAATTCTCTTAGAAAAGAAGTGGACATTCAGAGATTAGGTACCGTCAGAAGTTCTTCATGCTAGAATAAGCAGGAGGAAGCGTCATGGCAAAACGACAATTCACTGAGGAAGAGATCGCTTTTCTAAGAAGAAATCTGTATACCGCTTATGTTGATGAGAACACGCTCAGCTTTACGGTTCCTTTTAAAATAGAATACATGCGGCTCCATAATGAAGGAGTACCGCCCCGAGAGATTCTACCCCGCTTGGGATGTCCAATCGAGATCATAGGAAAATCGCGTCTGGTCGGTATCTCTCAAGATGAGAAAAATGTAATGGCAACACATCCAACTCAAATCGAAATAATACAAAATTACGGGGGGATTATAAGATGGACGATTATATCAAATTAAATGAGGATAGATGGAATCATGTAAAGAACGACTATACTGAGCCATTGACACATGAAGAATTGGAAGAAGTTAGAAAGAATCCGATTTCTGTTGCATTAACTGTCGGGAAAAGAGTACCGATTGAATGGTTTGAAAAAGCCAACGGAAAAAAGATATTAGGTTTAGCTTGCGGCGGCGGACAGCAGGGACCGGTTTTTGCGATAAAGGGTTATGACGTAACCATAATGGATTTTTCTGCGTCACAATTACAAAGAGATGATAGGGTTGCTGAAAGAGAAGGCCTAAAAATCAACACGGTTCAAGCCGATATGACAAAGCCGTTCCCGTTTGAAGATGAGACTTTTGATATCATTTTTAATCCGGTTTCAAATGTGTATATAGAAGATTTGGAAAACATGTATCAAGAAGCCTCTCGTGTATTGAAAAAGGGTGGACTGTTAATGGTCGGATTTATGAATCCTTGGATATACATGTATGATGCTGACATTGTATGGGACAAACCCGATGAGGAATTACTTTTAAAGTTTTCAATACCTTTTAATTCAAAAGAGCTTGAAGAGGAAGGCAAGATAACCATAAATCCAGAATATGGATATGAATTTAGCCATACCTTAGAAACTCAGATTAGAGGACAACTTAAAAATGGTCTCGCTATGATAGATTTTTATGAGTCTTGTGACAAAAGAAATAGATTATCGCGTTATGGAAATGACTATATAGCTACACTCTGCATTAAACTATAATATTATAGAACATAATTCAGGAGAATAGTCCGTTTTATTTTCCGTAAGGGTTAAAATCTAAATCTCAGTTTGTTGAAGTAAAACAATTAGTAAATTATTTAAGAGTAATTTTATCAGGAAAAGAAAACTTGCTTTTAGATGAGTTTTTTTTCTACGATTGACAAGAACTATATCAAATATTTGGAGAAAATTTATGGAATTTAATAAAGATAAATGGATAAAAGATGGTAAGATTTTAAATATGCCAAAAAAACAAAAAGATAAATATGAACTTTTTGTTTATTTAGCTGCTATTTGTTTTGATGAAAGAAAATATACAGAAAAAGAAATTAATGAAATTTTAAAGAAATACTATGCAGATTTTTGCTATTTGAGGAGATCTATGGTTGATTTTAAACTTTTAAAAAGGACTGATGATGGAAGCGAGTATTTCTTTGATAAGTCGCTATTAGATTGAATTTAGTAGGAGAGATATGATAGATATTAGAGAAATTTCTGTTAATGAAACAAATGTGTTTTGGGATAAACATATGAAGTATTTAATAGAAGATGAAATTGTTACAGATAAGGAAGAAATAGAATATTTTTCAAGTAGTGAGTATAGAAATTTTTTAGAAAATCGTATGAATAATGATAAGGATAGACATTATATTGCATATTTTTTTGAAAATGATATAGAAATTGGAGCTGTTCAATTTACGATTTATACCAATGAAGATGGAAAATATTTTGGAGAATGTTTTATACTTGATTTTTGGATATATCCTGAGTTTAGAAATAAATTAAAAGGTTTGGAATGTTTTAAAAAATTGGAAAAATATACAAAGCCACTTGGAGCAACGCATTATGTTTTAAATTCAATGAAAGATAATTCAATCCGATTTTGGAAAAAATTAGGTTTTAGAGAAAACGGAGTAGATGAATGGGGTATGAAATTGTTTAGACTATATTAAATTTTCAAAGGTTTTATAGCTAATTAATTTAATAAAAAAATGTTAAAGGAGCTTTTAAAAAGCTCCTTTATTTTTTAAAATTTATTCCTTGATATGAATTTTTTTGTTTTAGAATTTTACTAATTTCTCCAATTGTTTTAATTTTATTTTTTGACCAAAGGGGAGCAACAAGTTTTTCTTTGTCACCATCTCCTGTGAGTCTATGAATAATTATGTTCTTGTCTAAACTTTCTATTGCCATAATCAAAGCATCTATATATTCATCCCAAGATATTACTTTGAAGCTGTTTTTTAGATATTCATCATATAGTTCACAATCGTTCTGAATATAAAGGCTGTGAATTTTAATGCCCCAAGGTTTTTTAGTATTTACATAATCAATAGTATTTTTATAATCTTTTTTTGTTTCATTTGGAAGACCGAAGATTATGTGGAAAATAGTTTTTATATTTAATTCTTTTAATCTTTTCACACAATTTTCAAAAGTTTCCGTACTGTAACCTATATTCATATTATTTCTTGTGTTTTCATTAGAGCTTTGTAGTCCAAGTTCAATCCAGACTTCAATTTTTTCGTTCAGTTCTTCAAGTAAATTATAAATTTCTTCATTAAAACAATCTGCTCTTGTAGCAATGGATAGCACTTTTACATTAGGAAAATTTATTGCCTCATAGTACATTTTTCTAAGTTCTTCTACGGGTAAAAATGTATTTGTATAACTTTGAAAATAAGCTATATATCCATTGTATTTATCTTTATCTTTTAAAAATTTGATTTGAGCGTTTAATTGTTCGGTAATAGACTTTCTTTTAGTTGTAAATTCTCCACTTCCACTTTCAGAGCAGAATTTACATCCTTTTTTTCCGTTTTTTCTATTTGGACAAGAAAACCCTCCATCAATGGAGAGTTTTAAAAGTCTTGAGCCGAATTTTTCTTTTAGATAAGAACTTAAATCATTATATCTTTGCATATTATCTCTTTCTTAATTGTTCTTTTTGTTCTAATACATGTCGTTTTAATTCGTCTAAATATTCTATTTCATCATTTGAGAAATCAACATTCTTCAAGAATCTTCCTGCACCTTTAATTACCATTAATTCAGGAGTTTCAGGGTTGATTACTTCTAGATTTGTTCTATCTGTTATTAAATCAACTAGACCAGGTATTTGAGATGTACCACCAGTTAAAATTAATCCCTTTTCAGAAATATCTGCAATTAGTTCAGGTGGAGTTTTTTCCAATGTTTCAGTAATTGCATTTAAAATTTTATTTAATGTCATTCCAATTGCATGAGAAATATCTGAATCATTTACAAAAATATGCATTGGAAGACCATTCATAACATTTCTTCCTTTAATTTCATACATTGAGCCATCGTTTGTTGGATATGCTCTTGCAGCTGATAATTTAATAAGTTCAGCAGTATTTTCTCCGATTAACATATTGTATCTTGTACGAATAAAATCTGCAATTGCTTGGTCAATAGAATTTCCACCAATATTTAAACTTTTTGCAATTATGATTTCTCCGTTAGAAATTACTGAAATATCTGTTTTACCTGCTCCTATATCAACTACTAAAGTTCCTGATGGATCATTTACATTTATTCCGCAACCTATAGCAGCTGTAATTGTTTGTTCTAAAAGAACAACATTGTTTGCACCTGCAAGTTTAACTGCTTGAGTTATTGCTCTTTTTTGTACTTGAGTCAATTCACTTGCAATACAAACTAAAACATTAGGTCTAAAGAAATTTTTTCCTACAGATTTTTTAATAGCTCTTTTAATAATAGCTTCAGTTACGTTAAAATCTACTATATTTCCTGCAACTACTGGTCTTTTAGCAACTACATTTCCAGGAATTCGTCCTAATAATTTTTTTGCAGTTTCTCCATAAGATAATATTTTATTTTTATAAGTATCCATTGTAACAACTGATGGTTCATTTACAACTATACCTTTATTTTCAACGAAAGTTACGACCTTTGATGTTCCAAAATCAATGGCTAGAGTTTTTCTAAAATACTTCATAAAATCTCCTAAAAATCTTCTATATATTTTTTTGAAAAAATTACCTTGTAATTTAGTTAAAGGTAATCTTATTGTTTTTAAAATTTAAGTTAAAATTTAGTTTAATTATCATAAACCAAACCATACTACTATAATTTTACACTAAAAATTACATATAGTAAAGGGAAAATTGAATATTAAAAAAATTTGATAAAATTTATGTAGTGTAGTAAAATAAGAATGATAAAATTAATATTAATATGGAGGCCTTTTATGTTTAGAATGAAAAATAAACTTAATAATTTATATAATGCAAATAAAGAAGTTAAGTTTGCCATTGTTGGTGCAGGAAAAATGGGGAAAGGACTTGTTAATCAGCTTTCAAGAATTAAAGGTCTTACAAGCTCTATTGTCATTGATGAAAAGCCTGAAAAAGCTATGGAAGCTCTTATTTCGTCTGGTGTTAGAAAGTCAGATATAACTACAAGTGATAATATAAAAATAATTGAAAATTCTATAAAAAATGGAATGTATGTTGTTTCAGATGATTATTCCATTGCATGTAAATTACCTGATATAAAAGGAGTTGTTGATGCTACAGGAAATCCTCCTTTTGGGGCAATTTTAGCTATGGAAGCTATTGAAAACAGAAAGCATACAATTATGTTAAATGTTGAATGTGATGCAGTAATTGGACCATATTTATACAATTTAGCAAAAAAGAAAAATGTAATATATACAGGTTCTGCAGGAGATGAACCTGGTGCGATTATGGAACTTGCAGATTTCGCATTAGGAGCAGGTTTTAAACTTCTAGCAGTTGGTAAGGGTAAAAATAATCCGCTTAATTATTATATAACTGAAGATGATGTTAGAGAAGAAGCACTTTCAAAAGGACTTTATCCAAAAATGCTTGCTGGTTTCATTGATGGAACAAATACTATGATTGAACTTACAAGTGCAGCAAATGCTTTAGGTTTTGTTCCTGATGTAATTGGATGTCATGGCCCAACAACAACAGCAAATGAACTTGGAAAGCTATTTTCATTAAAAGAACAAGGTGGAATTTTAAATAATTATAAGACAGTTGATTTTGCTTTTGGAGTTGCACCAGGAGTTTATGCTATTGTAACAAGTGATTCTGATGAAGTTCATGATTTAATGAAATATCTAAAAATGGGAGATGGTCCAAACTATGCGATTTACAGACCTTATCATCTAACAAGTTTAGAAACACCAATTACAATATATAATGCGATTGTAGAAAAAGAATCAACAATCGTTCCTGCTTGTGGACAAGTTTCAGATACAGTTACAGTTGCTAAAAGAGATTTAAAAGCTGGAGAAATTTTAGAAGGAATAGGTGGAAAGTCAGTTTTTGGAACAATAACAAGTCATGCTGATCAAAAGAATAGAAATCTTTTACCAATTGCTATGATTACTAAAAAAACTAAGTTGAAGGTCGATGTAAAAAAAGACGAGCTTATAACTCTAGATATGGTGGAATTAGATGAAGATCATATAATAACTAAACTTAGAAGAAAACAAGATAAATTAGGCTTATAGGAGAAAAAATGGAGATAATTTCAAAATATAAAAATAAAATAGTAATGGGAATTTCGGCTCTATTAGTATTCTTATTTATTATTTTTATGAGTATAAAATTTACTGGTAATTCTAATAAAGAAGTATCATTTGATTTTTCAAAACCTTATAACAAAATTGCATTCATTAAGGATGAAATATATACTTTTGAAAAAGATAAATTTTCTAGATACAATAAGAATGGGAAATTAAAAGTTGAAAAAGAAATTGCTAATAATGGTAAAATCGCAGTATCAAATGATGTTATATATTCTTTAATGAATAATGAAGTAATTATGTATTCTAAAGATTTTGACGAAGTAAAAAAAGTTTCATTAGAAAAAGAAAGTAAGGATATATTTATTGAGAATAATAAATTAGTTCTTGTAAATAATGCTAGTTTTAGAATTTTAGATGAAAATTTAACTGAAATTTATGCTAATGATGATGTTCAAAATCCAGGATATGTAAAGTTTTCAAAGAGCAATAACAACTTTGTTTATACTGACTATATTAAAGCTGATAATTCAATAAAATCAAGATTTCATATTTTAAATTCTAAAGATAAGACAACAGTTTGTGATTTTACATTTTTTAATGAATTTATAATAGATTTAGGTTTTATAAACGATTCAGATGATAAACTTTATGTAGTAACAAATGAAAAATTATATATATTTGAAAAAAATATTATTAAAAATCAATACTATATAAATAATTTAAAAAATATAATTTACGACTCAGGAAAAATCTATTTATTCACAAATGATTTAAAAGTTTTTAATTCTAAAGATTTAAAACTTGAAAAAACTGCTGAAATAGGCGACGATTACTTGAATTCTTATATATTAGACGGAAATATTTTGTTAGTTAAAAAAACAGGGTATGTATTAATTGGCAAAAGTAATTTAAAAATGAAGGAATTTTCTGTTGAAATAACAGATTCAATTAAAGGCGAAGATTCAGTATATTTGATACTAAAAAATGGATATAAAAAAATAAAATAGGAGGAATTTTCTTTGAACGAGAAATATTTATTACTGACTTTTAATTCAGTTAATCATACAATGCAATTAGAAAAAGAGCTTAAAAATTTAGAAAAGAAATTTAAAACAATTCCAACTCCGAGAGAAGTAAGTCGTTCTTGTGGACTTGCAATCTTACTTGATCCAAGCGAGCTGGAAACTGTTAAATCTTTAAAAGAAGAAGGAAAAAATGTTGACTATCTTTGGTATTTTGAAAAGACACAAGATAGAGGGAATGTTGTAACGGAGATAAATATTAATGAATAATTTTTTTGAAAACTTAATTTACTCTGAGTCAATCAGAAGTATTGTTTTAAAATTATTATTATCTATTGTGGTTTTTATTTTTGCAAAAGTTTTAATCTACCTTTTTGGAAAAGTTTTAAAAAAAGTAATTAAGACTTATAAGAAAAATGACCACAGCAATATAAAAAAAGTAAATTCAATTGTTTCAATATTGTCAAGTGTATTTAAGTATATAATTTATTTTTTTGTAATAGTTATAATTTTAGGTATTTTTGGAGTAAATACTTATTCTTTAATAGCTACTGCTGGAGTTGGTGGTATCATAATAGCATTTGGTGTTCAAAGCATTGTAAAAGATTTATTTAGTGGAGTTTTCATTCTTTTAGATGATCAATATAATGTTGGAGATGATGTTATTATTAATAGTATCTCTGGTAGTGTTTTAGCTATTAATATGAGAAACACACAGATACAAGGATACGATGGAAGTGTTAATACAATTTCAAATGGAAGTATTACAACTGTTACAAATTTTAGTAAAGGAAATCAAAGATCTGTTGTTACTTTTTGTTTTCCAGTTGATGTAGATGTTGAAAAGATAAAAAAAATAATTAGTGCTTATTCAATAGAGTTTGTTGAAAAGAATGATTCTGTTATAAAAGCTCCTGAGTTTTTTGGAGTTACAGAGATTCAAAGCTATTATATAAAAATTGCTGTTGCTCTTTGGAGTAAACAGTCAACACAATGGAGTAATGAAAAGAATTTAAGAGAAGAATTATATAAAAAATTTAAAGAAGAAAATGTTGAATTTTTGAAACTTGAAAAGGGTGATAAAATTGTATAAATATCAAATATCGGATATTGTTGTACTAAAAAAAGAACATCCCTGTGGAACTAACAAATGGCAAATCTTAAGAACAGGAATAGATATAAAATTGAAATGTTTAGGCTGCGACAGGGAAGTTTGGGTTAAAAGGATTGATTTTGAAAAAAGACTTAGAAAAGTTGAAATAGATGGTAAACTTTATAAAGTTGCGAATCTTTAATTGGAGGTAATTATGGACTTTTTAGAATTAGCAAAAAATAGATATTCTGTAAGGGAGTTTTCAAGCAAGAAAGTTGAGAAAGAAAAAATTTTAAAGATTTTAGAATCAGCTAAAATTGCTCCTACTGCCAAAAATAAACAACCAATAAAAATTTATTATTGTACTGATGATGAAAAGTTAAAATTATTAAATGAGTCTTCACCATGTGAATATAACTCACAACTTATGTCTGTTATAACATATAATTTAGATGAATGTTGGTATAATAGTCATACTGAAATTCCTAGTGGAATTGTTGATGCTACAATTGCATCTACACATATGGTGCTAGAAGCAGAAGATTTAGGTCTTGGTTCAGTTTATATTGGGGCATTTAATCCAGAAATTGTTAGGGAAAAATTTGATATTCCTAAGCAAAATCAAATAGCAATGCTTTTGTTTATGGGATATAAGGCTGAAAGTTCAGAACCTTCTGATATGCACGAAACTTATAAATCAGATGAAGAATTATTTGAGGAATTAAAAATAAGATAATTGAAGAGGAAGATATATGGATAAAATATTAAAAGATTTATTTTCTTTTCAAGATATCGAATATAAAGACTTTACATCAAAACTTATTCCAACGGTAGATAAAGACTTAATAATTGGAGTTAGAACTCCAATTTTAAGAAATTATGCAAAGAAATTATTTAAAGAGAATGAAAAACAAACTTTTGAATTTTTAAATAATCTACCTCATAAATATTATGAAGAAAATAATTTACATGGCTGTTTGATAGAGCAAATAAAAGATTTTAATTTGGCAATGGAATATACAGAAAAATTTATTCCATTCATTGACAATTGGGCAACTTGTGACTTGTTTTCTCCGAAAGTTTTTAAAAAATATCCAAATGAAACATATAGTTATATTTTAGATTGGATAAAAGATGAAAAAACTTATGTTATAAGATATGGGATAGGTCTTTTACTTTCAAATTATTTGGATGAAAATTTTAAAGGAGAACATTTGGAAATTGTTTCAAATGTAAGGTCTAAAGAATATTATGTAAATATGATGATTGCTTGGTATTTTGCAACCGCTCTTGCTAAACAACAAAAGTATGCTATAAAGTTTATAGAAAATAAAAAACTTGATGATTGGACTCACAATAAAGCAATTCAAAAGGCAATTGAGAGTAGAAGAATTACTGATGAACAAAAGGCGTATCTAAGAAGTTTAAAAGTAAAATAGAGAAATATAATAAAAGAGCCAATGGCTCTTTTTTGACTTGACGAAAATATTTTAATATTATAAAATAAAGTATTATATATTGTTGTTGGGGGAGAGATGGAAAATTTAAGTACAGTAATCGAAAGATTAAAAAAACTGCAACAAAATTTATCAGAAATTGGTGATTCACTTTGACATTTCAAAGTTGAAAAAGAGATATAAAGAATTAGAAGCTAAAAGTTTTAAAGAAGATTTTTGGAATGATCCAAAAAATGCAAAATCAATTTTAGATGATATGAAGCATTTAAAGTTTAAGATAGAAACATTTAGCTGTCTAAGTCAAAAAATTTTAGACTCAATAGAATTCTTAGAAATTTTATCTGATGAAGAATTTATGGAATATGAAAAAGAAGCGTTAAAAAATATTCAAAACATTGAAAAAGAGTATTTTTCATTGAAGTTGAATACTTTAATGGTTGGAGAATATGACTCAAATAATGCAATTTTAGAAATTCATGCTGGAGCTGGTGGAACAGATGCTCAAGATTGGACAGAAATGTTACAACGTCTTTATACTAGATGGATAAGTAGTAAGAGATTTTCGTTTTCGATTTTGGACTACAATTCTGATACTGAAGGTGGTATAAAGTCTGTTACTTTAAAGGTTGATGGTGAAAATGCCTATGGGTTTTTAAAAGGCGAAAAAGGAGTTCATAGACTTGTTAGAATTTCTCCTTACGATTCTTCAAATAAAAGACATACGAGTTTTGCAAGTGTTGATGTTTTTCCGGAAATAGAAGAAATTACTGATATTGAAATAAATCCTAAAGATTTAAGAATTGATACTTATAGATCTGGAGGAGCTGGAGGACAACATGTTAATAAAACAGACTCTGCTGTAAGAATAACTCATATTCCTACTGGAGTTACAGTTTCTTGTCAATCTGAGAGAAGTCAAATGTTCAATAGAGATACGGCTATGAGACAACTTATAGCAAAACTTTTAATTATAAAACAAGAAGAAAATAGGGAAAAAATTGAGGATATTCAGGGTAAATATTCTCAAATAGCATGGGGCTCACAGATAAGATCTTATGTTTTCCAACCTTATACTCTTGTTAAGGATCATCGTACAGGATATGAAACAGGAAATGTTGAGTCTGTTATTAATGGGAATATTGATGAATTTATAAATCAATATCTATGTGAGTTAGTAAAAAAAAGCAGGTGATTTAATGAAAAGAGAAACGGCTATTAGAATTGTTGCACTTGTATTAGCTTTCATGATGGTAGTTGGAATATTACCAACAATTATAGGATTTTTTAGATAATGCAAGTTACAAATATTAGTTATAGTAAATCTAAAGAAGTTTTTGAAGTAGTTTTTGAAGATGAAACAAAACTTCTTTTGAATTACAATATTTTTGAAAAATACAAAGTTTCAGTTGATATGGATTTTTCAGAAAATGAAATTCAAGAAATGAAGTATTTTTCAGATATTGAAAGAGCAAAGTCAAGAGCTATTAATTATATTTCAGGAAAGTTAAAAACAAAATATGAAGTAAGATTAAAGCTTAAAGAGAAAGATTTTACAGAAGATATTATTGATGAAGTTATAGATATTTTAGAAAAAGAAGAATATCTTAACGATAGACTTTATTGTGAAGTTTTTATTGAAGATAAAAAGCAATTAAATGGTTATGGAAAAAATAAAATAAAATCTTTATTGATTCAAAAAGGTATTTCAAAAAGCGTATTTGAAGACTTTTTAGACGAGTTTGAATATGAAGAAGAATTTGATAATGCACTAAAAATGGGTATAAAAAAACTGAACCTACTGTCTAATGAAGAAGATATTTTTAAGAAAAAACAGAAGTTAATAAACTATTTAGCTTATAGAGGTTTTAGTTTTGATGTTATAAATGATGTTTTAAGGGAAATTTTATGATGACTTTTGTATATATGTTAGAGTGTAATGATGGAACTTTTTATACTGGTTATACAACTGATTTAAAAGCTAGAATTGAAAAGCATAACTCAGGTTGTGGAGCAAAGTATACAAGAGGAAGAACTCCCGTAAAATTACTTTATTTTGAAGTTTATGAAACAAAGTCTGAGGCGCTTAAAAGAGAAATAAAGATTAAGAAGATGACTAGGTTTAAAAAGGAAAAATTGGTATTAAATTTTGATAAAAGCAAATTTTCTACTTATATGGAAGGTGATGTCTAATGATTAATAAAAACTTATATGAAAAATATAATGATTTAAGAGAAAATTTAGCGGAATTATTACTTTTAAAAGAAGACATTATTTCAATTAGAAATGACTTAGTTTTAGAAGATGAGGAAAAGTTTAAGCTTTTATATAAAAAGAATATGGAAAGCCTTGTAAAAATTCAAAAATCTCTTGAAAGAGATGTAATGAATCTTTTTAGGGCAGGAGAGATATTAAAAACTCTTGAATTTTCAGATAATTTCGTAGATGTAAGTCAAGTCTACACAATTATTGATTCAGAAAATAGAAATAGTAAGAAATTTAATTCAAATGAAGTTAAAAATTTCGTTGGACTATTTGATGAATTAGATTATGAGGAAAATAAGAGTTGTGATGATGTATTCAAGGCAATTGCAAAGGAAATTTCTCCTCAAGCAAATAATAAAAATTGGAATAAAGAACTTTGGAAAAAGACGCTAAAAGCAAAAGCTGATGATAGCAAAAGAACAATGAATAAAATATTTAAAACAATTGAGGAAGAAAAATTAACTACAAATCCTTTGGATTTTGATATTGATGAGTACTCAGAAAACATTCGTACTTTGGAAAAAAATTTGGAATTCCTTCAAAGAGAAGTTAGAAACCTTGGAGAGTCATGTAAGGATACTCTTGATGAAGAAAAGGTTGAAAGAATGGAAAAATTGTTGAAAAATGTAGAAGAGAAAAAATCTGAAATTAATCATTCAATTGAAATTTTAACAAAAATTAGAAATGGACTAATGGATGGATTTATGGCATCTTTACCAACGAATAAAAATGGAATTTTAAATTAGGAGGAAAAAATGGAACTAAAATATGAAATTGCAGAGGAATTAGGGGTTCTTTCTGAAAATGAAAAAGGATGGAGAAAAGAATTAAACTTAGTTAGTTGGAATGAAAGAGAACCTAAGTATGATATTAGAGATTGGAATCCTAATCATGATAGAATGTCAAAGGGTATAACTCTAACTAAGGAAGAAGCAGAAGCTCTTTATGAAATATTAAAAGAAGAATTTGGAGAATAATGTGAAAAAACTTTTTGGAAAATTTATTTTAGGACTTTCTAAGGTGTTAAATAAGATTTTTGGTGCAACCATTAATGGTTTATCCTATATTGTAAATTTATTGAGTAATATAGCAGTTCTCTTAGTGTTAGCCGGTGTGGTACTACTAGCTTTAAGTTCATTTTTGCTTCCGGTTATAATAACAATTTTATTGTTTCATCCTGCTTTTTGGATTATTATATTTGTATTTTTTATTGTTCCATTTCTTGGAAAGAAATTTATTTCATTTCTTAGATATTTTAACTATTCATTATGTGAGTATTTAAATGATTATGGTAATTTTTTAATTGGTAATAACAGTGGTTTCTCATCTTTTAAAGAATATAAAAGAAAATATGAAGATGCACAAGAAGAACAACGTCAAAGAGAACGTGAAGAAAGACAAAGAAGAGAACAAGAAGAATGGGAAAGAAGATTTAATGCTTTCAACGAATATTTTTCAAGTCAAGGAAGCTACTATGGAAATTATAATGGAAATTATAATGGAAATTATAATGGCTACTATCAAAATACAGGTGGCGCAAGTTATGACCCATACAGCGACTTTAAAAATAAATTTGAAAATGCTTGTAAAGTGCTAGAATTTGATTCTTATGATATTGATTTTTATCAAGTTAAGCTTCAATATAGAAAACTTGCAAAAAAGTATCATCCTGATTTAAATAGAGATACAGATACAACAGAAAAATTTCAAGAAATTAATTCAGCTTTTGAATTTTTAACTGAAGAAAATATTAAAAGATATAATCAAATGAAAAGATAGTGAAAGATAATCACTATCTTTTTTAAATTATAAAAATGTGGTAAAATAAATATATAATATATTTTTGGAGGTAGTTATGAATATAGTAGATCGTTTTGTGGAATATGCAAAAATAGACACTCAATCAAATCCTAAGTCTGAAACTGTTCCTTCAACAGAAAAGCAAAAGAATTTAGGAAATTTACTTGTAAAACAATTAAAAGAAATGGGAATTGAAAATGCTCATATCGATGAAAAAGGTTATGTTTATGCGCATTTAAAATCAAATGTAGATAGAGATTTAAAGAAAGTTGGTTTTATTGCGCATATGGATACTGCAACAGAACTTACTGGAGCAAATGTTAATCCACAATTTGTTGATTACAAAGGTGGAGATATTAAATTAAATGATGAAGTAACAATGTCTGTAAAGGAATTTCCTTGTTTAAATGAAGTTGTAGGAGAAAGACTTATTACAACTGATGGAAATACTTTATTAGGTGCAGATGACAAATCAGGTATTGCAATAATAATGGATGCAGTTCAAAATATAATTTCAAACAATTTACCTCATGGAGATATTTCAATTGGATTTACTCCTGATGAAGAAATTGGACGTGGAGCGGATCATTTTGATGTTGCAAAATTTGGAGCTGATTTTGCTTATACTATTGATGGTGGAGCAATTGGAGAACTTGAATATGAAAGTTTCAATGCTTGTAGTGCTATTGTAGATATTAAAGGAAAAAATGTTCATCCAGGATCTGCAAAAGATATTATGAGAAATTCGCTAATAGTCGCTCATAATCTTTTATCAATGTTACCTGCAAATGAAAGACCTGAACATACTGAAGGCTATGATGGATTTTATCATTTGTTAGAAATGAACGGAGATACTGAAAATACTCATATGGAATTTATCATAAGAGATTTTGATAGAGAAAAATTTGAATACAAAAAAGAATATATGAGAAAGGTAGTTGAAGTTTTAAATTTCAAATATGATAATTCAATTAAATTAGAACTTGAAGATTCATATTACAATATGAGAGAAAAATTAGAAGATAGAAAAGATATAATTGATCTTGCATATAATTCAATGGTTGAAGTTGGTATTACTCCAAAAGTTAAGGCTATTAGAGGAGGTACTGACGGTTCAAGACTTTCTTTCATGGGACTTCCTTGTCCAAATATTTTTGCTGGTGGATTTAACTTCCATGGTAGATATGAATTTGTACCGGTTTCATATATGGAAAAAGGTTCAGAATTACTTGTAAAAATCGTTGAAAATATCGTAAAAGGAGAATAATATGAATTTAAAACCTGAAAGAGTTTTTCACTATTTTAGAGAAATATCAGATATTCCTCATGAATCACATAATGAAAAAGCAATATCTGATTATATCTATAATTTTGGGAAAAAATTAGGACTTGAAACTAAACAAGATGACATACTAAATGTTTATATAAGAAAACCTGCAACAAAGGGCTATGAAAATAAGCCTGGAATTATCTTACAAGGCCATATGGATATGGTTTGTGAAAAAGCTACAAGCTCAAATCATAATTTTGCAACTGATAAAATTGAGTGGGTTATAAAAGATGATTTGATTTTTGCTAATGACACTACACTTGGAGCTGATGACGGAATTGCAGTTGCTATGGCAATGGCTATTTTGGAAGATGAAAATTTAGTTCATCCAGAACTTGAAGTTATTATAACAGTTGCTGAAGAAACTACAATGGGAGGAGCTTTAGGACTTGAAAAAGGTCTATTAAAGGGAAAATATTTATTTAATATAGACTCTGAAGAAGAAGGAATTTTAACATTAGGTTCAGCAGGAGGAACTCTTTTTAAAACAAATCTAGAATTAAAATTTGAAAATAGAGAAGTAGAACTTGTTAAACTTCATTTCGATGGATATTTCGGAGGACATTCTGGAATGGAAATTGGAAAAAATAGAAGAAATATGATTAAGACAATCGCTGAATTCATTAAAGAAAGTGGACTTTTAATAGCTAGTGTTGACTGTGGAAATAAAGATAATGCAATCCCTAGAGTTGGTGAATTGGTAATCGAAAATTCATCTAGTTTAGATGAATTAATTGCCAAATTTACTGAAAAATATAATGGTGAAGAGCAACTTACAATTGATAAAAAAGAGATTTTCAAAGGAAAAGTTTTAACAAATGCACTAAAAGATGTATTAGTTGAAGTTTTAGAAGCTTTACCAACAGGCGTAAATACACAAGACGAAACAGGTATTATAAGTTCTTCAAATCTTGCAATAGTTCAAACTACAGAAAATGAAATTTTAATTCGTGATTCTATACGTTCAGCTTCTATTAGTATTTTAGAAGAAATGAAAAATTCTTTTGCAAAAATCGCTGAAAAATTCTGCTTAAATTATGAATTTGCTGGAGGTTATCCATCTTGGGAAAAGAAAGAAAACTCAAGTTTGCAAAAATATGCAAATAAAGTTTATAAAGATTTAACAGGTAAAGAATTCGAAAATATTATTATACATGCTGGATTAGAATGTGGAGCAATTTACGAAAAATATCCAAATCTTGAATTAATTTCATTCGGACCAGATATTAGAGGAGCTCATACTCCAAAAGAAAATATTTCAATTTCATCAACTGAAAGAGTTTATGACTTTACTTTAAAATTGATAGAAGAAATTGCTAAAAACTAATTTAAAAATCAGTTAACTTAAGTTAACTGATTTTTTTTATAAATAAATAAGTTTTAAAAATTCAATTTTCTAGAATTATTGAAAAAATAGAGTTTTTATGTTAAGATTATTATATATAATGAAAATTTAGGAGGTATTTTTATGACACCACATAATAGAGCGATAAAAGGAGAAATTGCAGAAACTGTCTTAATGCCAGGAGATCCTTTAAGAGCTAAATTTATTGCAGAAAACTTTTTAGAAGATGTTACTCAATTTAATGATGTAAGAGGAATGTTAGGATATACAGGTACTTATAAGGGTAAAAAAGTTTCAGTTATGGGAAGTGGAATGGGTGTTCCATCAATTGGAATTTATTCTTATGAATTAATTCATTTCTATGGAGTTAAAAATTTAATTAGAATTGGATCTTGTGGAGCATATAGTGATAAATTAAAACTTTATGATGTGGTTGTAGGAATGGCTTCATCAACAGATTCTAATTTTGCACATCAATATAAATTAGATGGAACTTATTCAGCGAACTGTTCATGGGAACTTTTAAGAAAAACTTACGAAGCATCAAAAGAATTAAATATAGATATAAATGTTGGTAATATATTCTGTTCTGATATTTTCTATAATGCTGCTCCAGAAGATTGGAAAAACTGGGAAAAATTAGGAGTTCTTGCAGTTGATATGGAAAGTTATGCTCTTTACTGTAATGCAAATTATGCAGGAGTTAATGCTATTACAATATTAACAGTATCAGATTCATTCCATTTCAAAGAAATCACAACTCCAGAAGAAAGACAAAATAGTTTTACAACAATGATGAAATTAGCATTGGAGATAGCATAATGGAGTTAAATAGGTATATGGATCATACTGCTTTAAAAGCAGATACCACTTACGAAATGATAGATAAGCTTTGTGAAGAAGCTAAAAAATATGATTTCTTTTCAGTTTGTGTTAATGGCTGTCATGTAAAAAGATGTGCTGAAAATCTAAAAGGTTCAAATACTAAAGTTTGTACTGTTGTAGGTTTCCCTTTAGGAGCAATGACAACTGAAAGTAAAGTGTTTGAAACTGAAAATGCGATTAAGAATGGTGCAACTGAAATTGATATGGTAATCAATATTGGTGCATTAAAATCAAATGATTTAGATTTTGTATATAATGATATTAAAGCGCTTGTAGATGTTACGAGAAATAAGGCGTTACTAAAAGTTATTTTAGAGACTTGTCTATTAACTGATGAAGAAATTATAAAAGTTTCAGAACTTTGTGTTAAAGCAGGGGCTGAATTTGTAAAGACTTCAACAGGATTTAGCACTTCAGGAGCTAATGAACATGTAGTAGCACTTATGAAAAAAACAGTTGGAGAGAATGCAAAAGTTAAAGCTAGTGGTGGAATCAGGGATAAGGCAACTGCTTTAAAAATGATTGAACTAGGTGCAGACAGACTGGGAGTAAGTGCAAGTGTACAAATAATTACTGAATAATTGGAAGTTGTAAAACAACTTCCTTTTTTTATTTTGAGTAAAGAAGATTTCAGGGTATTCACTTTAAAAAAGTGTGGATGAAGGACTACTTATTATTTTCAGATAAATTTGAGTATGGTTTTCTTTTATAGGGTATATCTTTTATAAGAATTAAGGAGATGATTTTATGAAAAAAATTTTAATACCTTTAATTATTTGTGTATTAATATTTGGATTTATTATAACATATAAAGGAAATGCTAAAAAAGGAGAAAAAACGATGGAAAGACCAAAAGTTGATTTAAGTTCAATTAAAAATAAAGGAGAAATATATTTAGCAGGAGGTTGCTTCTGGGGTGTTGAGGGATATTATTCAAAAATTGAAGGAATATTAGACACAACAGTAGGATATGCCAATGGAAATGGAACAGATACAAATTATAAAAAGATTAAAAGTACAGATCATTCTGAAACTGTCCATATTGTTTATGATAAGGATATAATCTCCCTTGAAGAAATTTTACAACATTATTTTAGAATAATAGAACCTACAAGCGTTAATAGACAAGGTAATGATATTGGTAGACAATATAGAACGGGAATATATTTTGTTGACGAAAACGACAAGAGTATTATAGAAAAATTTATTGACAGTCAAAGAGCAAATTATGATAAACCTATAACGGTAGAAGTAGAAAATTTAAAAAACTTTGTTGTTGCAGAAGAATATCATCAAGATTATTTAAAGAAAAATCCAAATGGATATTGTCATATTGATTTAGATCTTGCTGATAAACCACTTGAAAGGGTAGATGGTAAATATAAAAAGCCAAGTAACGAAGAATTAAAAAATAAACTAACTGAATTGCAATATAATGTAACTCAAAATTCTGCTACAGAAAGACCTTATACAAGTGAATACGATAAGTTTAATGAAAAAGGAATATATGTAGATATTGTTACAGGAGAACCACTTTTCTCATCTAAAGATAAATATGATGCAGGTTGTGGATGGCCAAGTTTTACAAAGCCAATTGATGAAAATATAAATTATAAAAGAGATACTAGTCATGGCATGGAAAGAATAGAAGTAAAAAGTAAAGGTGGAGATTCCCACTTGGGTCATGTATTTGATGATGGTCCTAAAGATAAAGGTGGAAAGAGATATTGTATCAATGGCGCTTCATTAAGATTTATTCCATTAGAAGATATGGAAAAAGAAGGATATGGAAAATATATTGATAAAGTTAAATAAAAGTAATTTCAAAATTTAATTAGGAAAAGGTATATAACTTAAATTTAAGCTATATACTTTTTTTATTGTTTAAAATAAAGTTGTTAGATATAAAAAATTTCAAAAATTATAAAAAATAAAAAAGTTTTCCTAAAAATATATTGACTTATATTTGAATAAAGTGTATAATACAAGTAATAAATTTTATAGGAGGTATTATATGAACTTATTATCTAATTTTGTATTACTAAGCGCATCAGGACTTGTTGATACTATCAACAAAATAAACGATTTTATCGCTGGTAAAATTTTAGTAACTGGTTTGCTATTTGCGGGATTATTCCTTTCATTTATTTTAGGCTTCCCACAAATTACAAAAATGGGAAAAGCATTCAAACTAGTTTTTGGTGGACTTTTCAAAAAACAAGAAGGACCTAAAGAAGAAGGTTCTATGTCATCATTCCAAGCGTTAGCTACAGCAGTAGCTGCTCAAGTTGGAACAGGTAACGTTGCAGGGGTTGCAACTGCTATTACTGCAGGTGGACCTGGAGCTGTATTCTGGATGTGGGTGTCAGCATTCTTTGGAATGGGAACAATTTTCGTAGAAGCAGTTTTAGCTCAAAAATACAGATCTAAAATTGATGGAGAATATGTTGGTGGACCTGCTTACTACATATCAAAAGGTCTTAAGAAAACAGGTGGATTTGCTAAAGCTTTAGCTGGATTTTTCTCAATCGCTATCGTATTAGCTTTAGGATTCATGGGTAATGCTGTTCAATCAAACTCAATAGCATCAGGTATTCAAGGTATTAAAGGACTTGAAAATATAAATCCAGCAATTGTTGGTGTTATTATTGCTATCCTTGCTGCTTTAATCTTCGTTGGTGGTATGGACAGAATTGCAAAATTCGCTGAATTAGTTGTTCCTATAATGGCAGCTGTTTATATCTTAGGAAGCTTAGTAATCTTAGGATTATATGCTAATAAAGTTGTACCTACATTTGCTTGGATTTTCAAAAGTGCATTTAATGGAACAGCAGTAGCTGGTGGTATTGCTGGGGCAGCAGTTAAAGTTGCCGTTCAAAAAGGTGTTGCAAGAGGATTATTCTCTAACGAAGCTGGTATGGGTTCTACACCACATGCTCACGCTGTAGCACATGTTAAACACCCTGCTGAACAAGGTTTAACAGCTATTATCGGTGTATTCATTGATACAGTTTTAGTATGTTCTGCAACTGCACTTGCAATCTTAGTAACAGGTGCTTATGATGTTAAAGGTGCTGATGGAAACTTCTTAGCAGGTGCTCAATTAACTCAACAAGCATTTAGATCTGCATTTGGTTCATTCGGAGCCATTTTCTTAGCAGTATGTCTATCATTCTTCGCATTTACTACTATCGTTGGTTGGTACTATTTCGGAGAAGCAAACATCAAATATTTATTTGGTAAAGCTGGTCTATTACCATATAGAGCTATAGTTCTTATCTGTATCGTAGCTGGTTCTCTTGGAGAAGTTGCTATCGTTTGGTCATTAGCTGATATCTTCAATACATTGATGGTATTACCAAACTTAATTGCTATCCTTTGGTTATCATTTGAAGCTAGAGCTATTATGAAAGATTACAATAAGTGCTTATTAAATAATGATGTTCATTATGATTATGAAGTAAAATAATTTATTAAATAATTAAGGAGAGATTAAATCTCTCCTTTTTTTACGCTTAAATTTAATACTTTTGTAACACTTTTGTAATATTTTTGTAATTTTTATCGTTTATTTTTAGCTATTTCTTGTTTTTATATTAAAAATATGTTAAAATTATCAGTAATATTATATTTTTGATATTAATAGGAGGAATTTATGAAATTAACTAAGAAAGTTTTACTATGTTCTCTAGTTGTAAGTAATCTATTAGTTTTTAATAATACACTAGGAAATGAAAAGATTGTAAAAGCTTCTGAGTACAGAAATAGAATTTTTTATGATAATAGTGGAAAACCTGCAACTGGTTGGTATGATGATGGTAAGGCTTGGTACTATTTTAAAAATGGTAAAAAACTTACTGGTTATGCTACAGATGGAAATGGTAAAAAATATTTTTATGAAGGTAAATATGCATCTGGTTGGTTCGATGACGGAACTGCATGGTATTTCTTCAAAGACGGTTCTAAACTTGTAGGTTACGGTATAGACGGAAACGGAAAGAAATATTTCTACAATGGAAAGTATGCATCTGGTTGGTTTAATGATGGAACTGCATGGTATTTCTTTGAAGACGGTTCTAAACATAGCGGCTATGGAACAGATGGAAACGGAAAGAAATATTTCTACAATGGAAAGTATGCATCTGGTTGGTTTGATGATGGAAGTGCTTGGTACTTTTTTAATGACGGCTCTAAACATCGTGGATATGGTGTAGATGGAAATGGAAAGAGATTTTTTGATAATGGTAAATATGCTAACTGGTGGTATGATGATGGAACTGCTTGGTATTTCTTCCAAGATGGAGTGAAATTTACAGGTAGAGCAAAAGATGCATCAGGGACAAGAGATTTTGTAAATGGTAAATACTCAACAAATGTAAAGAAAAAATATAAAGATGGTTTATTCTATGATGATAATGGAGTTCTTGCATCTGGTTGGTATGATGATGGAAGTGCATGGTATTTCTTTAAAAATGGAAAGAAACTAAGTGGATACGGATATGATGCTAATGGAAAGAAATTTTTCTATAATGGGAAATATGCTGCTGGTTGGTATGATGACGGATCAGATTGGTATTTCTTCCAAGATGGAGAAAAATTTACTGGAAAAGCAAGAGATGAATCAGGACTAAGAGATTTTGTAAATGGTAAGTATAGAAAAGTTACTTCTCAATCAGAATTTATAGATAAGATTACTCCAAGTGTCTTAAAAGCTGTAAAAGGTAAGGGCTTATTCCCTTCAATTGCTATTGCACAAGCTTGTTTAGAAACAAGATATGGTAATGACGGATTATCACCTGCTCCAATTTACAATTTATTTGGAATAAAGGCTGCTAAGAATACACCTGCTTCCAGATATGTTGAAATAAAGACAGCTGAATATAATGATAGTGGTGAAAAATATTATATAATTGCTAAATTTATGAAGTTTACGGATTATGATGATTCTTGTGAATATTATTCAAATTTATTTACAAGAAATAGTTGGCTTAGAGATTACTATAAAGGTGTTTTAGCAGCTAAAACTCCAGAAGAAGCTGCAAATGCATTAACTGGAACTTATGCAACAGATCCAAATTATGGTAAAAAACTATTAGAAATAATAGAAAAACATGGTTTAAAAGCTTTAGATAAAAAAATATATAAAAATGGAGTAAAACCTTAATGAAAAAATTTAAGAATGAATTTATTGGTATTTCCTCAGGTTTTCTATGGGCAGTTAATGGCTTAGTATTATCCGTATTACTAGGAAGTGAGTTAATGAAAAACTATAGTGAGGCAATTGTGTTTTTCCTACCATTAGTTTTTGCAGGATTCAACGATTTGTTTGCGGGATTACTAGTACTTGGATATGATAAGTTTTTAGGAAAATTGAAGCTATTTTTACCTTCATTAAAAACAAAAACTGGAAAATGGGTTTGCTTAGCAGGCTTGATTGGAGGACCTGTTGGACAATGTTCATATATAATGGGAATTTCTCTTGCAGGACCAGCTTATGCTATTCCAATTTCAGCATTGTGTCCAATGTTTGGTACAATTTTATCTTTTATATTTTTGAAAGAAAAAATTAATTTAAAAACATTTATTTGTATTGTTGGTTGTATAATAGGAACATTTGTACTTTCTTATGAAGAGCCTTCAGGAAATTATCCTTATTTTTACTTAGGAATATTATTTTCTCTAATAGCAGGTTTTAGTTGGGGACTTGAAGCTACTATTGTAACTTATGCAACCAAGGAAGAACTTGATGAAGAAATAATACTAACAATAAGGGAATTAATTTCAGGAATAAGTATATTATTCGTAGTATTACCTTTTATGAAACTTTTTGGTGGTTTTGTTACTACAATACAAAGTTTTGCTATATTAAAATATTTATTCTTTGCAGGTTTCTTTGCAGGTTTAAGTTATCTACTTTACTATAAGGGAATGAACTTAAATGGTGTATCAAAAGGAATGGCATTGAACAGCACATTTAGTTTATGGAGTGTTGTATTATCAGTAATATTTTTATCAACACCTCTTACTATGTTTTTAGTAGTAGGGGTAATAATTGTAACAATATCAATAATTGGCCTATCATTTAATGGCTAACATTCTTAATACGATTTATAAAAAATTTTAATTATTTTACTATAAACTATTTATTTAAAATTAAAAATGTAGTATAATAAATATATATGAAAAATAAAAGGAGGAAATTTGTATGCATCCAATGTTACAAAAAAGCGTAGACACAGGTTATATGAAAGAAGAACATGGTCTATATATCGAAGAAGCTATTGCTAAGGGAGAAACTTTAATTATTTCAGGACATAGATCAGCTGGAATAAGACCATTTATGGCAGCTGTTATGGCTGTTGCTAAAGGTTCACATAAGACTGTTCAAGTTAAAGATGAAGCTGGAATCGAAGCTGCAAGTGATGTAGATTATATTTTAATTCCTGCACTTACAGAAGAAAACTGCGAATCAATGGTTCAAGCAGCTTTCAATAAAAAAGGAATGTCAACTATTACTTTCAAAGAAACTGAATTAAAATATTCAATGATGAAAATTATGAAAGTTCAAGCTAAAGAAGTTGGAGATTTAAGTAAAGTTGTTCATTTAGTTGAATGTAGAAAATTAGATGGTATCCCACACTTAATTAACTTCAGTAAATTTACTTATGACGATAAAGGAAAAGTAAAAAGAGAAGATTTACTAAGCTGTGAAGATTACGAATAAGAATAAAATTAAAGCAAGATTTTGATCTTGCTTTTTTTATGCGAAAAAATCTCGATTTAAAATGATAAATATAACTTTAATTGAAAAATTATGTGTTTTATGTTATCATATTTGTTAGTATTGGAGGATTTTTTGTGATTATTTTTGGATTAGACCCTGGACTTGCAATAGTTGGATACGGGATTATTGAAGCTATCGGAAATAGAGTGAGACTTATAGATTATGGAGTAATTGAAACTAAGGCAGGAGTTCCACTTCCAGATAGACTTAAAATTATTGATGAAGAATTGAATAAATTAATTGAATTGCATAATGTTGATGAATTAGCAATTGAAGAACTTTTCTTTAACAAGAATGTTAAGACTGTAATAAATGTTGCACAAGCTAGGGGTGTTGAAATTTTATCTTTTACAAAGAAAAATATCTTAGCTTATGAATATACTCCTTTACAAGTTAAACAAGCAATTACAGGCTATGGTAGAGCAGATAAAAAGCAAATGCAAGAGAGTGTTAAGATGATTTTTAAACTTCAATCCGTTCCAAAGCCGGATGATGCAGCAGATGCTTTGGCAATTGCTCTTTGTCATTTTTTTAGTTTGAAATTTAAAGATCAATTTAGAATGAAATAGGTGTTTTATGTACGAATATATTAGTGGGGAACTTAAATTTATCTACAATGATTATATCGTTATAGATAATGGAGGAATAGGTTATAAGATTTTTACTTCTAACAATACATTATTCAATGTAACTGTTGGAGAATATTATACGATTTATACAGATTATATAGTAAAAGAAGATTATGTTGCTTTGTTTGGATTTAAAACTATGGACGAGCTATCAATGTTTAAATTACTTATAAGTGTAAATAGCATTGGTCCAAAAGTGGCTTGTGGGATTTTATCCTCAATGTCTGTTGATAGTCTAAAATTGACAATAGTTAATGGAGATGCCGTTGCTCTTGCGACTGCAAAGGGTGTTGGAAAGAAAACTGCACAAAAAATTATTTTGGAATTAAAAGATAAAATTTCAATTGATAGTATTAGTAGCAAAGATATTTCTGGAATAGAACCAACTGTAGAAAGTGGAAAAGACTTAGAAAAGAGAGAACTTGTATCTGATGCTCTAGTTAATTTAGGATTTATGAAAAATGATATTGAGAGATTTCTTTCAAGTATAAACATTGATGAAATGGAAATTGAAGATATTATTAAACTTAGTATGAAACAATTATAGGTGTAAGTATGTTTGAAGATTTTGAAGATAGAATTATTGGTACTGGATTTTCAAGAGAAGATATTGAAATAGAAACCAGTTTAAGGCCAAAATGGATTGATGAATACATTGGTCAAGAAAAAGCAAAAGAAAGACTTAAGATTTTTATTGAGGCTGCAAAAACAAGAAATGAGCCACTAGATCACTGTTTACTTTATGGACCACCGGGACTTGGTAAAACAACTCTTGCAAATATTATTGCAAATGAAATGGGTGTTAATATTAGAGTTACATCAGGACCTGCAATAGAAAAGCCAAGTGATCTTGCAAGTATTTTAACAAATTTAAGTAAAGACGATGTTTTGTTTATAGATGAAATTCACAGAATAAACAGAAGTGTTGAAGAAATTTTATATCCAGCAATGGAAGATTATGCTCTTGATATAATAATTGGTAAAGGACCAAGCGCTAGAAGTCTTAGAATTGACCTTGAAAAATTTACATTGATAGGAGCTACAACAAGAACAGGACAATTAACAGGACCACTTCGTGATAGATTTGGAATTATGTTGAGTCTTGAATTATACAGTATTGAAAATTTACAAAAAATAATTACAAGATCTGCTGGAATTTTAGGAGTTGATATTGAACCTGAGGGAGCTCTTGAAATTGCAAGACGTTCAAGAGGAACACCAAGAATTGCAAACAGACTTTTAAAGAGAGTTAGAGATTTTGCACAGGTTAAGAGAAATGGTAAAATTGATTATCAAACAAGTAAAGATGGACTTGATATTTTAGAAGTAGATTCTCTTGGACTTGATACAATAGATAGAAAGATAATAACTACAATAATAGATAATTTTTCAGGTGGGCCTGTTGGAATTGATACAATTGCTGCTTCCACTGGTGAGGAGAGAATAACAATTGAGGATGTTTATGAACCTTATTTACTACAAATAGGATTTCTAAGTAGAACAAGCAGAGGTAGAATTGTAACAGATAAAGCATATAAACATTTTGGTAGAATGAAAAAGTAAAATATATTATTAGTGTATTTCAGAGTATGGACAAAATCTTTACTTTGTCCACACTCTGAGAATTAGCTATATTTTTATATTGTTAATTCTCTTTTTTTTGGAGGATGTAATGAAAAAGATTATTTATTTTCTTTTAGCTTTAATATTTTTAACTTCTTGTGGGTCTTTTGGAAATAAGAATTCTAATGTAAATACAAATGAACTCATATTTTTTAAGGGAGAAAATAGGGAAGTTAGAAACAAAAAACTTATTGAGGATTTAGAGCATTTTGAAAGTGTAATGCTTGAAAAACATCAAAAGGAATATAGATATATTACAGATGAAGATTTTAAAAATAGAATAAAAGAATTAAAATTAAATATAGATAATATTTCTGACAGTGAGTTTGTAGTTGAAATTCAACGAATAATGAGCTATTTTAAAGAAGGACATCTTAGTTTTTTAAATCCAAGTCAGGCTATATTACCTTTTTATTTGAAAACTTTTGATGATGGAACATATATAATCGGAATTGAAAAAGAGTATGAAGAGTATAATTTTAGTAAAGTAAAAAGTATAAATGGAATTAAAATAAAAGATATTAGGGAAAAAGCAAAGGAAATAATTTCTGGAGATAACAAATATAATATTGATTATTGGGTTGACTATTATATAACAGATTTGGATTATCTTGTAGGACTTAAATTAATTTCAAATGTAAATGAAATAAATGTAGTGATTGAAAAAGATAAAAAAGAATTTAATGTAAAGTTTAAACCTAAGATTAATAGGGATGTTAAAACAGAAAAAAGTGAATATTCAAAAACAGAGGAATTTAAGAAAAATAAAGAAAATTATAAAAAATCAATATTAAAATTAATTGAAAAATCATCAGGAAAAGAAAGAGAAAAATTAGAAAATGATTTTAAAAAAATAGACAATTTGGAGTTTGTTACTTGTAATTATATTGGCAAATCTTTTTTAGAAATTGATAATATTCCATATAAGATGAATCCAACACAATCTTATACTTTTGAAACTTTTCCAAAGAGCAATGCAATGGTTCTTCATTATAATAAATGTTTTAGTGAAGAACATAAACCTTTTGACAAATTTTCAGCTGAATTTTTTAATTACATTCGAGATAATAAAGGTTTATTGAAAATTAATAATATAATAATTGATTTAAGATATAATGAGGGAGGAAGCGAAACAGTTTTTCTATCTTTTTTAGATGAGTTAGAAAAGTATGAGAAGGAAAACAAAAATTTAAAAATTCATATTTTAGTAGGAAGAAATACTTTTTCTGCAGGAACAAGTGTAGTATATTCTCTAAAGAAAAAATTTAGAGATGCTACAATTTATGGAGAACCTTTGGCAGGTGGAATATATTCGTCAGGAAATGTAACACAAGATATTTTGCCAAATAGTAAATTAATATTCAGCTATGGACAAAGCTTTTTTGACAAAACAAAAGGTAATAAAAACTTATTTACAGAAAAAGAAATCAAAGAAAATGTATTAATTCCAAATGAAATTTTAAAACCTACAATAAAAGATTATATTGACAATAGAGATTATGTTTTAGAAGAAATATTGAATAGAATGAAAAAGTAACGATTATTACACCGTTACTTTTTTATTGTTAATAAATATTGTATTATTAAAAATTTGAAAAATATTGAAAAACAATATATAATATTACATTGTAGAAGTATTTTATATTTTAATAAAGGAAGAGAGTTAATGAATAGTTTAAAAACGGATGATTTTGATTTTGAGCTTGATGAGTCTTTGATTGCTCAGTTTCCGCTTAAGGATAGATCAAGTTCAAAACTTTTAGTTGTAAATAGAGAAAATTTTGATTTAGAACATAAAAATTTTAAAAATATTGTTGATTATATAAAAAAAGATGATGTTTTGGTAATCAATGATACCAAAGTTATTCCTGCAAGACTTTTTGGAGCAAGACCGAATAAAGAAGAGGCTATTGAAGTTTTACTTTTGAAAAAGCATGAGGATAATACTTGGGAAACATTGGTTAAACCAGGAAAGAAAATGAAGATAGGCTCAAAAGTTGAATTTGGAAATGGGAAATTGCTTGGAGAAGTTGTAGGTATAAGTGAGGATGGAGAAAGATTTGTAAAATTTTCTTATGATGGAATTTTTGAAGAAATTTTGGACGAACTTGGAACAATGCCACTTCCGCCATATATTCACGAAAAATTGGAAGAAAGAGACAGATACCAAACTGTTTATGCAAAGAATAATGGTTCCGCCGCAGCACCAACAGCAGGACTTCATTTTACAGATGAACTTTTAAAAGAGCTTCAAGAAAAGGGAGTTAAGATTGCAAGAGTTACTCTTCATGTCGGACTTGGAACTTTTAGACCTGTTAAGGTTGATAATGTTTTGGAACATAAGATGCATGATGAGTATTATGAAATTTCAGAAGAAAGTGTTGAAATAATTAATTCTGCAAAAGAAAAAGGAAATAGAATTTTTGCAGTTGGGACTACTAGCGTAAGAACTTTGGAAACAGTTTATAAAAAATATGGAAAACTTGTAGCTTGTAAAGGAAATACGGATATTTTCATTTATCCAGGTTTTGAGTTTAAGGTTGTTGATTGCCTTATTACAAATTTTCATTTACCAAAATCAACATTAATTATGCTTGTTAGTGCTTTTGCATCAAAAGAGATAATAATGAATGCTTATAATGAGGCTACAAAGAATAAATACAGATTTTTCAGTTTTGGAGATGCAATGCTTATTAAAAAGGAGAAGTAATGGAGTTAAAATACGAATTGATAAAAAAGTCTTCTGACTGTAATGCAAGACTTGGAAAAATATATACAAATAGGGGTGTTATCGAAACTCCGATTTTTATGCCCGTAGGAACGAGAGCTACTGTAAAGGCTATGAATGTAGATGAGTTAAAAGAGATTGGTTCACAAATTATTTTAGGAAATACTTACCATTTATATTTAAAACCTGGTCAAGAAATTATTAGAATGGCTGGTGGACTTCATAAGTTTATGAATTGGGATAAGCCGATTTTAACAGATAGTGGCGGTTTTCAAGTTTTCAGTCTTGGAGATATTAGAAAAATAACTGAAGAAGGTGTAGAATTTAGATCTCATATTGACGGTTCAAAGCATTTTATTTCTCCAGAAAAATCAATGGAAATTCAAAATGATTTAGGCTCTGATATTATGATGGCTTTTGATGAATGCGCACCATATCCTGCAAGTTATGATTATGTAAAGAATTCTATGGAAAGAACTTTACGTTGGTTAAAAAGATGTAAGGATTATCATAAAAATACAGATAATCAAGCGCTTTTTGGAATTATTCAAGGTGGAATGTTCAAAGATTTAAGAAGAGAGTCAGCACTTGCTACAATAGAAATGGATTTACCTGGATATGCTATTGGAGGGCTTAGTGTAGGAGAACCTAAAGATATTATGGTTGAATATCTAAATTATACAGTACAATTTATGCCTGAAAATAAGCCTAGATATTTAATGGGAGTAGGAACTCCGGATTATTTATTTGAAGCTGTTGAAGCTGGAATTGATATGGCTGACTGTGTTCTTCCTACAAGAATTGCAAGAAACGGAACTGCAATGACTTCAAAAGGAAAACTCGTTATAAAAAATGCAAAATATGCAAAAGACTTTGCTCCACTTGATGATGAATGTGATTGTTATGCTTGTAGAAATCATACAAGAGCTTATATAAGACATTTAATAAATGTTGATGAAATATTAGGGGCAAGACTTCTTTCAATTCACAATTTAAGATTTTTACTTAAAACAATGGAAAATATAAGACAAGCAATTAGAGAAGATAGATTTTTAGAATACAAAAAAGAATTCTATAAAAAATATGGATATGAGGACTAAAAATGAATAAATTTTTAAAATTATTATTAATTTTAGCGATTACTCCGATAATTTTGGCTACAACAGGTTTTGTTGTATTACCATCATCAGTTTTTGCTTATATCAAAGACGGAAAAGAAGTTTTTATCGGATCATATATGATTTTTACATTTGCCATAGCAAATACAGTATTATCATTCTTTGGAATAACATATTTAAGAAGAGTAAAAAAGAAATTTAATGACGAAAATTATCCAATGGGAGTAACAGTTGTTGCATTTATAAACTTACTAATCTCTATTATGTGTAATTACTTTACATTTTCAGTTTTAAAACTAATGTTAAAAAATTCAAAAATGGAAATTCCTTTTTTAGTAATTAGATTAGTCTTTACTTTAATAGCAATTTTAACTGTAATGTATGGAATTTATCTAAGACAAGCAAAAAAAGATAATGAGTTTGCAATAAGAAACAAATGGACATTAACAAATGAAATAGTTTTTATATTAGTAAATAAATTTTCAGGAGTTGTATTTATTGCAGGAGGAGTTTTTATTTCAATTGTAACTTGGATAATAACAAATCAAAATCAACTATATATAACAACAATGTTTACTTTGGGAATTTGTGCTTTATCCTCAAACTATATAAGTAGAACAGTTGGTATGAGATATAAAATGATGTATAAAGAGAAAAAATAAAAATAAAAAAGAAGTCGTTTAAGCGACTTCTTTTAATTTGTAATTTTTTATAAATACTGCTAATAGTAAATAAAACATAATAAATACAGCTTGTGAGCCTATGAATATTAAAAATTGTTCTGAATTTATATTTTGTAAAAAGTGTATAAAATAATATTGTGGCATAAACTTTGAAAGATTTACAACTCCTTGTGGCAATAATCTTACAGGGAAGAATACTCCTGATGAGAATGCCATTACTAGTGTAAAAGCTGCATTTATACCATTTATAACTTTTACATTTTTTGATAATGATACAAATAGTTGTCCAAGTGAAATTGCAGTAAATGAGAAAACTAGAACAGCTAATATAGTATAAATTATATTTGCTTTTGACATATCCAGATTTATTCTTAAAAGTACAATGGAGATGTAGATTGTAGATATAAATATTGCTATAATAATTTGAGCTGCAAATTGTTGTAACATTTGTGATTTTTGAGAATAAGGGGATAGTCCCATTCTCTTTAATAAACTTTCTTTTTTAAATTCTGAATCTATATTAATAATTATAGAAATAACATCCATAAATACAACATAGCTTAGTACTGCAAAAGATGCTGCAAATGCTTCATTTGATTCTTCTTGGTTGTATAATTTTGTATCTACTATTTTAACATCTATTTCTTTATTTAAGGTATCTATAACTTCTTTTTGATCTACATTTGATTTATATCCAGCTAGTGTATAATTCATATATTTGTTTAAATCTATCTTTAAAAAAGTTATATAAGCAGTTTTTGTTGAAGCTAAAAGGGATATAGCTTTTTTATCATTTAGTAAATTTTGTTTAAAATCTTTTTTTATTTCAATAAAAGCTGTAATTTTATTTTCAACTATTTGTTTTTTTGCTTCGTCTTCAGTTATTTGTCCTTCTGTTACATTATGTTTTTCTTTTATATAATTTATAAAAGCTTTTGAATCTTCACTTTTGTCTTGGTCATTAATCATTATATCGAGTTTCATTGCTTTGAATTCTGTTTCTTTAGAGCTTTGACTAGTAAATATAATTAACAAAAGCATAAAAATCATGAAAGAAAATAAAATAGTTTTTATATTTTTAAAACATATTTTTAAATAATTTTTAAAAATCATTATATTTATGCCTCCTTAAGTAAATTAGTGTAATTCCAAATAATATCAATGAAAAAGGAATTATATATTGAATCATTGATATTAAGTAATTTGTATCATTTGCTATATTAACACCCAATAGAGCATTTTCCATATATATTGTTGGATTTATTTTTTTTATGATAGGGAAATTAGTAGTAATTATATTTGTAACTCCTGTTCCCATCATTCCGGAAGTGTAGTTCATTAATAAAATAAGTCCAAGTCCTAACGCCGTTTTCTTTTCTGTTCCCGATTTTATTGATACTGAAAGTAGCATTCCCATTGTTATACCAAAAAACATAATAATTATTATGGTAACAAATGTAGCGAGATAGTTTGTTATTAAAGTTATTCCAAAAACAAATTTTACATATAAAATTAGAAGCAAAGTGTTAAAACCTGAAACTAATAATGTAGATAAAATACCATTAATCAAATATATTGATTTTTTAAGTGGTGAAGCCAGCATTCTTACTGCAAAATCTGATGTTCCATATAAAATGTTATCAATATAAGCAACACCATCAAACATAGTATAAAGACTTGTCATAATTACGATTGAAAAAAGCATCATTTCAACTCCACTTGAGCTTTGATTTTTATTTTCAATGAATTCTTTATTCATATTTTTAATTATTTCAACTTGATTAATTTTTGTTTCTTTTAATTGTTTCACTTGATCAAGTATATTTTTAACAATCATAACTTCAGAATCAGATGATACTATTTTCATTGATAAATCATCTTCGATATATGCTTTATATTCTTTATTTTTTAAATCTGTTAAAACATCTTCTTTAACTTCTTTTAAGTTAAGATGAGGAATTTGTTTTAAAATTGTTATATTTGGGTTATTTTTGTCAATACCAACATTTACAGATTCGAATGATTTTCCAACATTAGGCATAACAATGCAGAAAAATGTTGCTAAAATTAATGGAAAAAAAGTATTCCAAAAAAAAGTCATTTTATCTCTTACTAAAGTAAGTAAGTTAATTTTTAAAGCAGATAAAATTCCCATTATTCTCTAAGCTCCTTTCCAGTCATTTCTAAGAATATATCTTCTAATTTTGGTTTCTTAGAAAAGATTTCTTCATATACAACATTGTTATCATCAAGTAAGTAAATTAATCTTTTAATATTTCCAACATCGTTAGAATAGTTTAAAGTTACTTGATTTTCTTTTACTTCAACGTCAACAACGTCATCTTGATTTTCTAAAATTGAAATAATTTCAGGTTTTATATAACCTACAACTGTAATTTTTTCTTTTACACTAACACCATTAATTAAAGTTTGCATATCTCCTGTTAATATATTTTTTCCATTATCCATAATTGAAATTTTGTTACAAAGATATTCAGCTTCATCTAGATAATGAGTAGTATATAGGATTGATGCTCCGTTATCAGCTAAATTTTTTATTCCGTCTAAAATGAATTTTCTACTTTGAGCATCAACTGCAACAGTTGGTTCATCAAGAATAACTAATTCTGGTTTGTGTGAAATTCCACAAGCGATATTTAAACGTCTTTTAAGTCCACCGGAAAGTTTCTTTTGTAACATTTTTTCATGACTTTGAAGTCCAGTAAATTCTATTGCTTCGTTAACAAGTCTTTTTCTTTCGTTTTTATTTTGAACATATAGTCCGCAAAAATAATCTATATTTTCTCTAACATTTAAGTTTTCAAATACTGCTAGTTCTTGGGGAACAATTCCTATTTTTCTTTTTATATCATATTCGTTTTGAATATCTTTTTTTCCAAAAACCTCGATATTTCCACTATCATATTTTAAAAGAGATAGTATACACATTATTGAAGTTGTCTTTCCACAACCGTTAGGACCTAGTAGTCCAAGAACATCTCCTTTCTCAAGAGATAAATTAAAATGGTCTAAAACAATTTTTTCCTTATATTTTTTTATTAAGTCTTCTACTTTTATAATCATAATTATCACCTCGCAATAATTATATCAATTATTTTTTTGCATTTTTAGTGTAAGATGTAATTTTATGAATATGACAAATGTAATTTTTTAAAAAATATGGTAAAATATATGTATAATATAAATAAAGATAATATTTTTTGATAATAATATGGAGATTTTATGGTATTTTTAAAATATTTTTTACTAAATTTTTTATATTTATTTTCAGATGAATTAAGTTTTACAAATGTAGCAATTTTTAGTTTTGTTTCTTTAATTTTTGTACTTATTATAGAGATTAGGGAAAATTTTTATTCTAGCACAGTTTTGTCAGTTGTTTTTTTAATTGTAATTTACTTTTTTCCTGAATTTAGATTTTTTATGTTCTCTTTTATTTATGCAATATATAGTAAATCAATTTACAATATTCCTATATTTTTTGTATTTTTAATAACTAGAGAATTAAACTTTTTTGCATTGGCATTACTAATCGTTTGTCTTTCACAATATGATAGAGAACTTTATGAAAGAAAAGTCAACTATTATAGAGAATTTTTAAATTTTTATAAATCAAATTATAAATTAAAAAAAGATTTAAAGACATTATATCTTGAAGAAGAAAAAAAGAATTACGAAAATATCTTAAAAGAGAGAGAAAAAATTTCAAGAGAATTGCACAATTCGATAGGTCATACTATTTCAGCATCTGTTTTAGAGCTTAGAGCTTTAGAGTTTATGACAGATGATGAAGATGTAAAAACTGCTCTAATTAGAGTTAGAGAAAATCTTTCTGGTGGTCTTGTAGATATTAGAAAAATAATTCACAATATGTATAAATCAGCTTTTGATTTGCAAAGCTCGATAGAAAAAATTATAAATGTTCCAAATGTTAATACGAAATTAATATATAAAATAAAGAATAAAATGAATGAAAATTTAAGTTTTGACATTCTTAGCATAGTAAAAGAAGCATTTACTAATTTTACTAAGTATTCTAATGGAGATACATTTACAGTTAGAATTATAGAGAACGAAAGTTCATATATTATAACAATTTTTGACAATGGAAAGAATATTAATTTTAAAAAAGATGAAGGCTTAGGAATCTCATCTATGGAAGAATTAGCTAGAAAATATAAGGGGCTATTTAATATAATTACCGATGATGGTTTTAAAATAAATATTACAATAGGTAAGGGTGAATAGAGTGAAATTAATAATGGTTGATGATGATGTTCTTGTATTAAATGCATTAAGTACAATTTTAGGCAAAAGTGGTTATGAAATTGTGCTGGCAACAACAGATTCAAAAAAAGCTATTGAAACATATAAAGAAAATAAAGTAGATGTTGTTATTTTAGATATAAGAATGAAAGAAGTAAATGGTGTTGATGTTGCAATAGAATTATTAGAATATGATAAAGAAGCTAAGATAATGCTACTTACAACTTTTAATGATAGTGATGATATTATGAGAGGAATTGATAGAGGAGTTTTAGGGGTTATTTTAAAAGATAATGTAGCATCTCTAATTCCTGCGATAGAGAGTGTAAGTCTTGGAAATAAGATTATTGATAATGAATTAAATATTAAGAGTCTTTTTAAAACGACAAAAAAAGAATTTGATCTTTTAACACAAAAGGAAATAGAAATTTTAGAACAGATTGCAAAGGGGCTTTCAAATAAAGAAATCTCAGAAAAATTATTTTTAAGTGAGGGAACTGTTAGAAATTATATTTCTGGAATATTAGAAAAATTAGATCTTAGAGATAGAACACAACTTGCAATATACTATTATACAAAATAAAAAAGCCAACTATGTTGGCTTTTTGTTTTTAATAAATATTTAATTATTTAAAGCAAATAAAATTAATAATTGCTTTTGTGAAATGAAAACAATCAAATATTTATTATTTTGATATTAATTAATCTCTATGACTGTTACTATTTAATTCATATACAATTGCTTGAAGTAAATTTGGTTTATGAACAAATGCCTTTTGTGGTAATTTAAATACAGTCTTACCTTGATCGTTTCTTACAACAACATTACCTATTTTAGCGTAAATATCATATTCATCCCAGTTATATTCTTTACCATTAACTTTGAAATAGTTTTTTGTGATTTCAATCTTTAGACTTTCTTCTAGAATTTTTCTAACAGTTTTGAAGCCTAATCTACGATTCTTTGGATCGTGATATAAGAATTCTACAGTTTCTCCATCATATATTTTTTTCATATATATTGGATAGTTAACTTTAACAAAATCTTCTTGCCAAAGTTTAAAAGCTTTTTTAGAATACCCATTTCCAGATAAAGATTTCCACTTTCCATTTGCATAATACCAAATTGCTAGAAATTCAATAGGATTAACTGGATTAGATATAAAGAAATAATCTAAATCTTTATAAAGAATCTTTTCGTTATCTTGTTTACCAATAACAACACCATCGTCGTAATAATATAATTTAGGGAATAATACGAATAAATAATATGGTAATACATATGCACATAATATTAAAAATAAAGAAATTCCTCCTACAAGAAGAATAGCTGGTGTCATAGATCCCTTTTTTGTAATATTGTCAATATTACGTACAAAAAGTCTAATAAATGCGAATAAGAAACCATTAAATAATACAAAACATGCTAAAGCAATTAATTTTAAGAATAATTTAAGTCCTTGAGTTTCCTTTTCTGTTCCAAAATTTTTCAAAATGTCACCTCCTTATAAAATATCAAAATTATATAACTATATTGATTATTATTATATAATTAATGATATTTTAGCATAATTAAATTTTCAATTCAAGATGCTGTTTTTTTAAAAATTTTATAAAATATTAATATTATATAGAATTGCATAAATATTTATTTTTAATTGAATAAATTTACAATTTTTGGTATAATACTTAGTAAGTGGAGGTGTATTAATTATGAATAAAAATAAATATGAAAACGGCAGTATTAAAATATCAAATGATATTTTTTATATGATAACAGCTATGGCAACTCTTGAAGTTGATGGTGTTAAACATATAGTTGGAATCCCTGAAGATGCTGAAAAAATTAATGCAAAAAATTCTAAAAAAGGAATTGAAATTGAATTATCAGAAAATGGAATTCAAGTTTCTATTAAAGTTGTCGTAGAATACGGACAAAAATTTGAAGAAATTGTTAAGAAAATTCAAGAAAATATAAAATTAAAGATAGAAATAATGACAAGTATTAAAGTATTAGGTGTGAATATTTGTATTGAATCTATTGAAAAGTAGAGAGTTTATATGACAAGAAGTGAAGCACGTGAATGGTGTATGAAGTTGATTTATCAACTAAGTATTAAGGACAGTTTTAAATGTGATGAGATTGAAAGTTTTATAGAATATTTTGAGTTGCCTAGTAGTGAACTTAAATATATTAGAAAAAATTGCAACTCTATAATTGATCACATTGATGAGATTGACAATATAATTAAAGATAATTTAGAAGGTTGTTGGAATTACAATAGAATAGCTAAAATAGATTTGGCAATTTTAAGAATTGCTGTTAATGAAATCTATTACTTAGATGATATTCCTGAGAGTGTTGCAATAAACGAAGCTATAGAAATTGCTAATAAGTATTCTACAGAAGCTTCATATAAATTTATAAACGGTATTCTCGGAACTATAGTAAGATCTAAAAATAACATTTAATTTTAGGAGGCAATTATGGGAATTATTAATACTTTATTGCTTATTGGTTTTGCTGGAATTGTTTGTTCTGGCATTGCAGTTTCAACTTATTTAATTGGAACGGAAGGTACAAAAAGATGGATAGTCTATCCGATTTTTTGTATTGTGTGTTTTGCAATATTCTTGTTTTTTAAACATTCAATGATTCCTAAATTATTACCATGGAGAAATGCATATTTAATAATATCATACTATGTTCCATTGGTTTGTAGTTTGAGTGCATTAATTGCAATTCCTAAAAAATCTTTAAAAGCATTAATTGAACATGTATTACCTGCAATAAGTATATTTGCAATTTTTGGAGTTCTTTTAGTGTTATTCTAAATAGGAGAAATTTGATGACAACATTTAAGGTTAAAGAAGTAAGTAAGTATATTGCAAATGTACTTAGAAGAGATTCTTTTTTATCCAATATTAGTGTTGAAGGCGAAGTATCTAATTTTAAAAAATCGGGAGGACATAGTTATTTTAGTATAAAAGATGATGAAGCTATGCTAAAATGCGTTGTTTTTAAAACCGTACCGATTGCACAAAATTTAAATCTTACTGACGGACAGAAGGTTGTTGTAACCGGAACCGTTATGACTTATGAAAAGGGTAGCTACTATCAAATCCTTTGTAAAAATGTTGAAGAGGTTGGGCGTGGGAATTTATATGAACAATTTCTAGCTCTTAAAGAAAAACTTTCAAAAGAAGGCCTCTTTAATGCTGAATTTAAAAAACCTATTCCGAAATTTCCAAAGAATATCGGAGTTGTTACAGCTAAAAATGGAGCTGCTATTCGTGATATCTTAAATACTTTAAGAAGAAGATATAGGATTGCGAATATCTATTTTTATCCTGCAAAAGTTCAAGGAATTGGTGCTAGTGAGGAAATAGCTGAAGGTGTTAAATACTTAGATTCACTCGATTTTATTGATACAATAATAGTCGGTAGAGGTGGTGGTTCTTTTGAAGATTTGAATGCGTTTAATGATGAAAATCTTATTAGAACCATTTTTAATTGTAATAAACCAATTATTTCAGCAGTAGGTCATGAGATAGATACAATGCTTACGGATTATGTTGCAGATAAAAGAGCAGCGACTCCGACAGCAGGTGCTGAGCTTTCATCAGTGAGTATGGATGAGTTAAAAGAATTTTTAAGTCAAGCTGAGAAAAAACTTAATAAAAATATTTTAGAGGAAATTTCTGCTGAAAAAATTCAGCTAGAACATTTTAAGAAAGAATTGGAATATTATAATCCAGTTAATAGAATTACTACATTAAAAGAAAATCTAGAGAATTTAAGAAAATCTTTGGACGAAAAAATAAATGCTGTATTTAAGTATAATAAACAATTACTAGACTTTAAAAGACAATCTTTGGAGATTATTAATCCAACAAGTGTTTTAGAGAGAGGATATAGTATTATTTATAATGATAAAAATGAAATTGTAAAAGATATTAAGGATGTAAATGTAGGAGATTCTTTGAAACTTAAGGTTTCTAATGGAGAAATTATTTCCGATATTAAGGAGATTATAGATGGCAATTAAGTTAGAAAATTACGATAAGGGAATTGAAGAGCTTATAAAAATTGTGAATACTTTAGAAAAAGAACAATTAAGTCTTGAAAAGAGTATTGAATTATATAAAAAGGGAATTAAACTTCATAAAGAATTAGTTGAAATTCTTGAAAAAGAAGAGGGAAGACTTTTCTTATTTGATGAAAATTCCGAGTCTGAAGATCAAAAATTTGTTGAGAAAACATTAGAAGATGGACAAGTGAGTTTAGAGTTATAATGGACAATTTTTTAAGTTTGATTGAAGAAGATAAAAGAATTATTGAAGATAGACTAGATTTAGTTTATAAAAATCAAAATGAATTCGAAAAAATGTGTGCATATTCTTTTTCTGTTGGTGGAAAGAGGATAAGAGCAATTTTACTTTTAGAGTCTTTTAAAAGTTATAAGGAAGTTTCTGATTTAGCTTTAGACTTTGCTATTTCTCTTGAGCTTATACATAATTACTCTCTTGTTCATGATGATTTACCTGAAATGGATGATGATAAATTTAGAAGAGGAGTTCTTTCTGTTTATGGTAAATATGGACAATCAAATGCAGTTTTAGTTGGAGATGAACTTTTAAATAATGCAAATTTAATTATGTTTAAAGCTATTAAAAAACTTGATAATATTCAAGAGATAAAAAATGCAGTTAGTGCAAGTGAAATTATTCTTAATTCGAGTGGAATAAATGGAATGATTTATGGTCAATTTTTAGATCTTGAAAATAATGTAGAAGATTTAAGCGATATTGAAAGAATAAATGATTTAAAAACAGGTGAACTTTTTAAAGCTGCTATTTTATCAGGAGCAAAGCTGGCTGGAGCTAGTGATGAAGATTTACTTCACTTAGAAATCTATGCAAAAAATTTGGGACTTGTTTTCCAACTTCAAGATGATTTATTCGATTTTGAAGAGGATGTTAAACTTAATAAAAAGACTTTTGCAACTGTTCTTGGGAAAAATGAAGTTGAAAAGAAAATTAATGATTTAAATTGTATTTCTTTTGAAGAAATAAATAAAATTTCTGGGAATAAAGATTTCTTTATAGACTTTATAGACTTTATGGCAAAAAGGACATACTAATGGAAAGAGCAGATATTTGTTTAGTAAATTTAGGGCTTGCTAAGTCCAGAACTTATGCTAAAAAGATTATTTCTGAAAAAAGAGCGTTTTATGATGGAAAAGTAATAGAAAAAGTGTCCATGCTAATTGAAGATGAAAAGTTAATAACAATAAACTCAACTTTTGAAGATACTTATGTTGGCAGAGGGGCAATTAAATTGGACTGTGCAATTAAAAATTTTAATCTCAATTTGAATAATTTAGTTTGTATGGATATAGGAGCCTCAACTGGTGGTTTTACTCAAATCATGTTAAATGAGAATGCTAAAAAAGTTTATGCAATAGATGTTGGTAGAGATCAACTTGTAGATAGTTTATTAAATGATAAAAGGGTTATAAGTCTTGAAAATACAAATTTTAGATATTTAGATTTTGAAATAATTGGAGAAAAAGTCGATTTTATTTCGATAGATGTCTCATTTATTTCTTTAAGATATATCTTTGAAAATTTGCATAAATTTTTAAAAGAAGATAGCTTAATTGTTGCATTAATTAAGCCACAATTTGAATGCGAAGGAAAAAGTCTTAGTAAGAAAGGTATTGTCAAGTCTGAAAAAGTAATTGATGATGTTATTGAGAAAATTAGACTGTATGCTTTAGCTAATAAATTAGAAATTATTTCTATCATTGATTCTCCAATTCTTGGAGGAGATGGGAATAAAGAAAAATTAGCACTTATTAAAGGAGTTTTTTAAGAGGTTTTTATGAAAAAATATACAAGACAAAGAATTATTCTAGATTTAGTTGAAAATAATGAGATAAAAACGCAGGAAGAACTTTCTGAATGTTTAGAAAAGAAAGGTATTCGTTCTACACAAGCAACTGTTTCTAGAGATATTAAGGAATTAAAAATTTTAAAAGTTCAAAATAAAAAAGGTGAATATAAGTATAAAGTTGTGGACTCAATTTACGAATCCTTAGATGAAAGATTAAATAAGATTTGTAAACTTGCGATTTTATCTATAAAACATAATGAAGATATGATACTTATAAAAACTATTCCACATACGGCAAGTATTTGTGGATCATATATTGAAAGTGCCAAGTTGAAAATGGTTAGTGGTATTGTAACTGGTACTGATACTATTTTTATTGCAGTTGATGACAAATCTTTTTTAGATTCTGTAATTGAAGATATAAAGAAACTAGTAAGGTAGGGATTTTATGTTATCTGAATTATATATAAGAAATTTAGCGATTGTTGATGAAATAAAAATTTCCTTTACTGAAGGACTTAATATTTTAACGGGAGAAACAGGAACTGGTAAGTCTATAATTATCGGTGCTATTTCTTTGCTTTGTGGTGGGAGAGCTAATACTTCATCCATAGGCAAACGTAGTGATACTGCTTATGTAGAAGGAGTTTTTTTCCTTTCAGAATATGACGAAACAATAATAAAAAATAAATTTGAATTGCTAGAATTAGATATAGAAATTGAAGATAATATGTTAGTTATTTCAAGAACTGTAAGTAAAAATGGAAGATCAGTTTCAAAGATAAATAATAGAACGGTAAATAATTCTATTCTATCAGAAATAATGATAAATATTTTAAATGTTTGTGGTCAACATGATAGCTACACTCTATTTAATAGAACAGATTTTGTTGAGGTTTTAGACAGTTTTTGTGATGATGAATTTAGAAAAAAATTAAGAGAAATAGAAGTACTGTATGGAAAAATTAAAAAGACTAGTACTGATTTAAAGAAGTTAAAAAATAGAGTTAATAATTTTGATGAAAATATTGAAGAAATAAAAGCTGAGATTGAAGAGCTTAATAGCTTAGACTTAGAAACATTAGATGAAGAATTCATTGAAAATGAGCTTGATAAATATAATAATAGTCAAGCTATTTTAGGTTGTTGTGGAAATTTAATTGAGCTTTTTGATGGCGAGACTTCAGAGGTCAATGCTTTTTCTATTTTGAACGAAATAAATAGAAATATTGCACTTCTTGAAGAAAATGATAAAACTGTTAAATTAAGTGAAGACTTTGAAAATCTTTCTTTTGGTTTAAAAGAGATTTATGCAAAAATACAAGACTATTATTCAAATATTTATATTGACGAAGAAAGTTTAATGATTTTACAAGAAAAATTCAATCTTTTGAACGACTTAAAGAGAAAACTTAAGACAGACAAAAACGGATTAATAAAATATAAAAATTCATTAGAAGAAGATATATATTTACTTGAACATTCAAAAGATTTACTACTAGAAGAAAACAACAAACTTAAAAATTTAAGTGAAGAATATAAAAAACTTGCAAATGAAATTTCAAATTCTAGAAAAGAAGTTGCAAGAAGAATAGAAAAATTAATTGAAAAAGAACTTTTAGATTTGGATTTAAAAAATTCAATATTTAAAATAGATATAAAAACTAATAATAAAATTACAAATATTGGTTTTGATGAAGTTACTTTTTTAATCTCTACAAATAAGGGAGAAGAGCTTCAAGAAATTTACAAGATTGCATCAGGTGGCGAACTTAGTAGAATTATGTTAGGCTTTAAAAAAGTATTATCTGATAGAGATAAGATTGCAACTCTTGTTTTTGATGAAATTGATACGGGTATAAGTGGAGTAACTGCTCAGATAGTTGGAGAAAAACTTGCAGAGATTTCTAAAAATCATCAGCTTCTTGTAATTTCACATTTACCACAAATTTCTGTTTTATCCGATACTCACTTTATAATAAGTAAAGAAACAGTTGGAGATATAACATTATCAAAAGTTGTATGTGCGAATTATGATGAAAAAGTTATGGAAATTTCAAGACTTATTGGTGGTGCAAATATTAATGATACAACTATAAGACAATCAAAGGAAATGATTGAAATTGCAAACGAAAAAAAGGAAAGATTAAGATGTACAGAAAAGTAAAAACTGAAGAAATTTTTGATGGAAAAATTTTGAATTTAAAACTAGAATATTTTGAAAAAGATGAAAAAATATTAAAGAGGGAAATTGTTGAACATAAAGATGCGGTAGCAATTTTTCCAATAGATGAAGAAGGTTTTGTATATTTAGTTAAACAATATAGATTTCCTATCCAAGAAGAATTTCTAGAAATACCAGCAGGACTTGTAGAAGTTGGAGAAAACTATGAACAGACAGCTCTTAGAGAGTTACAAGAAGAAATTGGATTTAGTTCAAATACTTTAGAAAAAATTTTCGAAGGATATAACAGTGTGGGTTTTTGTACTGAAAAAACAGTAATTTACAGAGCTGATAGTTTATTTCCTTCAAAACTACCAGAAGATGATGATGAGAATTTAAGTATGGTTAAAATTCATTTTGAAGACTTAAAAAGAATGTATTTTAATGGAGAAATAAATGATTTTAAAACAGCAATGGCTATTTTAAATGAGATAAATAGGGGGTAGTATGGACAATTTAATGGAGCATGTAATCGTTGGAATTGCAGTAATGTTTGTAATTGTTGCTTGCAGAATTTTTCAAGCATATGTAGCTTTAGCTTTAGGAGATGATACACCCAAGCAAAAAGGAGCAACAAGTTTAAATCCTGCTAATCATATTGATTTAATGGGTTTTATTTGCTTTATATTGTTCAAATTTGGTTGGGCAAAACCAATAGAAATTAAGATGTCAAATTTTAAAAATAGATTTTGGGGAAAAATAATTTATTCTTTATCAAATGCTTTTATGTGTTTTATAATTGCATTAATATCAGCGATTTTATATATCAAGATTGGAAAGGATAATGAACTATTATTTTTACTATTTAGAGATATATTTTCAATAAGTATAGTTTTTGGAATTATTGGATTAATACCTTTACCACCATTTGATGGAGCAATTTTTATAAGTGCTTTTTTATCAAGCGATGTAGAGTATGAATATTTTAAACTTTCAAATTATACAACTCTAATTTTATTAGCATTAATAGTTACAAGAACATTTGGAACTTTCTTATCACCTATTGTTACTGAAGTTGGTAAGCATATACTTAATCTTGCAATTATGTTGGTGATGTAATGCAATTAATGGTAAATTTAGATGCCTATTCAGGTCCTTTGGATTTGTTACTGGACTTAATTTCAAAACAAAAAGTTGATATTTATGATATAGAAATAAGCAAAATAACAAGACATTATTTAGAAGTAATTGAGAATTCTATTCACAGTGAAGATACTGATATTTCTGCTTTTTTGATTATGTCTAGTACTTTAGTTGAAATTAAATCTAGAAGTTTAATTCCAAAAAATATAGATGAAGATGAGGATGAAATTGTTACAAGAGAACAATTGATTGAAAGACTTGTAGAATATAGAAAGTTCAAAAAAGTTGGAGAGTATTTTAGAAATCTTGAAGCTGATGGAAGTAAAGCATATTCAAAAATGCAATCTGATATAACAGAATATATAACAGAAGATAAAGAAATTATTTTGAATACTGACGTAAATGTTTTATTAAATTTAATGGAAAATATTATTAATCAGTATAAAGAGAAAAATGATGAGAGTTCTTTTGATAAAATCATAGAAAAAGATTTATTTCCAATTGAAAAGTACATTTCTATGATAAAGTCAAAATTATATGAGAAAAAAGAAGCCTATTTTGAAGAATTAATTTTTCAAAATGGAACAAAAAGTGAGCTTATAACAATATTTATATCTATTTTGGAACTTGTTAAAAATAATTTTGTTAGGATTTTTCAAGATAAAGATAATAAAATTAAGCTTAATTTAGTGGGGGAAGAAGTTGAATAGTAGAGAATATAAGCAAGTAATTGAACAGTTATTATTCGTTTATGGAGATCCTTTAAAAATTGATGATATTGCAAAAGTATTAGAAATTTCTGTAAAAGAAGCTACTGTTTTAGCTGATGAGTTGGTAGAAGAATTTGAGTTTCAAAAAAGAGGACTTGTTATTCAAAAAATTTCTAACCATTATCAAATAAAGACCAGAAAAGAATATCATGAAACAATTTCAAAGCTATTTGAAAAAGTTACAATGAAACATTTAACAAACTCAACTTTAGAAACTTTGGCTATAATTGCATATAAACAACCAATTACTAGACAAGAAATTGAAGAGATTAGAGGAGTTAAATGTAATAGTTCTATTGATACTTTACTTTCAAAAGACTTTATTGAAGAGGCTGGAAGACTTGATAGAATTGGAAAGCCAATTATCTATAAAACAACTTTAAATTTTTTAAATCAATTTAATTTAAAATCGTTAAAAGATTTACCTGATATTGAGAAATTCATTTCAGATGAAGAAAAAAATCAAATAGTTGATGATGAAATAAATATGGAAATTGAAGATGAGAATAAATAAATTTATTGCAAATACAGGCTATTGTTCTAGAAGAAAAGCAGATTTGTTACTAGAACAGGGAAAAGTTCTTGTAAACGGTAAACTTGCAGAAATGGGAATGGAAGTATCTGAACAAGATGAAATAACAGTTGAAGGTAATAAAATAGCTTTAGAAGAAGTTAAAAGATATTATCTACTAAATAAGCCTATTGGATATTCCAGTACGGCTAAGGCACAAAATCAGGAAAAAATAGTTTTAGATTTAATAGATTCCAAAGAGAGAATATATCCAGTAGGTCGATTGGATAAGGATAGCTTTGGACTTTTACTTTTAACAAATGATGGTGATTTAGCTTTTAGATTAACTCATCCAAAACATAATGTTGAAAAAGAATATATTGTTCAAGTTGATAAAAAAATTAAAGATGGTGATTTAAAGAAACTATCTGAGGGAATAATACTTGAGGGTAGAATGACTAGAGAAGCAAGGTTTGAAATATTTGATTTTAAAAATAATATAGTTAAAGTTTTTCTAAAAGAAGGAAGAAATAGACAGATAAGAAAAATGTTTAAAATATTAGGATATAATGTTATTTCTTTAGAAAGAGTAGCTTTTGGAAAGATAAAACTTGGAAATTTAAAATTAGGTAGTTACAGAGAACTTAGTATAGAAGAGATAGAATATTTAAGGAGTTTATAATGATAGGATTAAAAAATGCTACGCCAGAAGAATTTGAAGAACTTTATGTTAAATATGGAATTGGCGGAAGTATGGACTTATCTGTTCCAACATTTTATTTTAGTTTAGTTATGGAAGAAAATATAATTGGATATGTAAAACTAACATTTAGAGATGAAGATTATTATTTAGAAGAAATAAAATACGATGAAGGAATGGAAAAATTTAATAGATTTTTTATAAAATGTATTGCTTATAAAGTATATACAAAAGAAAAGAAGAGCTTTTATTCTAGAATATTCTTTGATGGAATTTCAGGAGTAACTAAAATAAAAGATGATTTATACATTTATGATGTAGACGAAATTTTAGAACAAGGAAAGTGTTGTAGTGGCTGTAATAATAAATAATACTAAGAATTTAATAGAATTTTTTATGGGTAGTTATATCAAAGATGTAAAAGTTGCTGTCGATATGACGGTAGGTAATGGATTTGATTCCAAAAATATTTTGGAAATTGTAAAGCCAGAAAAACTATATTGTTTTGATATACAACAAGAAGCTTTGGATAATTCAAAAAATTTACTTAAAGATTTTTCTAATTATGAATTAATATTAGATAATCATAGAAATTTTGATAAATATGTTAAAGATTATGTTGATTTTGCAATTTATAACCTAGGATATCTACCAAATGGAGATAAATTAATAACTACAAATTCAGTAGATGTTGAAGAAAGTGTAAGAAAATTATTGGATAAATTAAATTCAAAAGGAGTAATTTTTATAACATTTTACATTGGACATCTTTGTGGACAAATTGAGAGTGCAGAAATGTCAAGCTTTTTAAAAACTCTTGATCAAAAAGATTATACAGTTTTGAAGTTTACATTTGAAAATCAAAAGAATTTACCTCCTTATGTAGTTATGATACAAAAAGTTTAAAAATATATTATATTGACTTAAAATCAAAAATACATTATAATATATTGGTATCTTGGAGAGCTGTCCGAGTGGTCGAAGGAGCACGATTGGAAATCGTGTAAACGTCAAAAGCGTTTCGAGGGTTCAAATCCCTCGCTCTCCGCCATGCACTAGGTGGGGTGATAGCAGTACCTTGTAACCTGTAATCTGCTATAGCAGGGCTGAATTCCCAAGTGAGATTTTCAAGGGGTGTAGCCGACTTTTGTAAGTGGTGTTGACAAGTGGGTCCTTACGCAATAGAGCTTTATGAATCTGGTCAGGTCTTGACGGAAGCAGCCATAAGTAAAATACTCTATGTGCCGTAAGATTGCTTACTTAGAGCTAACTGCAAAGGCACCGTGCATTTCTTGTTAAGCGAACTTGGGTGTGCTTACATATTAAAAGAGTTATCTGTAAAGATAGCTCTTTTTTTATTGTGAAACAACAAGGTTCCCGGGAACCCACCCGATGCGAAGCATCGTGGAAGGGTGGGGTTCTTATTGTCTTGCTTTATATTTATTTTATGCTAAAATATACTTAAGAGGTATATTATGATAGTAAAGGATAGTATTAAAGAATTATTAGGTATAAAAACCGAATTGACTGAAATAGAATATTCTAAACATGGTCTTAAAAGACATTTAGAAAAAAGACAACATTATGATGTTTTAAAATACTTAGATGATATAGATGAAATAATAGATAATCCAGATTATGTTGGAGTTAATGAAAAAGACAATAAAATAGCTTTAGAATATGTAAAATGCTTTAATAAAAATGTTCTCTTAGTTTTAAAAGTTAATAAAACTAAAGATAAATTTTTTATCGCAAGTATGTATAGTATAAATGATTTTAAACTTAATAACAGAAAATTTAGTGGAAGGCTAAAAAAGGTTGACAAAGAATAAAAAAAAGGGTATACTATAGTTAAGTAAAGAGTAGTTGAGGGCAGAAAAGGTTCCTGCCGCACCTTCAATTAGGTATTTGAGATGTTGGGTACACCGACCAACCGACTGCTTAATTCAAATTTATGAGAGTTGGTTTAATCTAACTCTTTTTTTGTAACTAAAAAATTAATATTAAACTAGGAGGAGCTATGAAAAATTTTAAGCTTTATAATGTGTTTTTCCCAATTTGGTTTTTACTATTGATTCCAATTACTTGGCTAATTGCAATTCCAATTAATTTTGTTGTTGACTCAATTGTAATTCTATTATCTTTAAAAGTTTTAAAGATAGATGATTCATTTAAAAAGTATAAAAAAGTAATCTTTAAAGTATTCTTATTTGGATTCTTTGCAGATTTTATAGGAGCCATTTTACTATTTTTCATAGTAGATTTAATAGGAAGACTTCCTGAATCCTCTAGTATTTTTGCTTGGTTAAATTCAAATATACTAATTCCTGTAATTGAAAATCCTTTTAGTAATCTTTATGGATTTTTATTTATGACAGTTATTATAGCAATGGTTGGATTTTTTATATATTTCTTTAACTTAAAATTTAGTTTTTCAAAACTAGATGTAGAAGAACGAGAAAAGAAAAAAATGGCATTATATATGGCAGTTTTTACAGCGCCGTATTTATTCTATATTCCAACAGCATTAATATACAATTTTCAAAAGTAATTAAATATAAGATATAAACATTTTCAAAAAGAGTTAGAATGACTAACTCTTTTTTTATATCTCTAAAATATGTAAAAATATATACATATTGACAAAAACATTATATAGTTTTATAATTTAATTGAATTGTAATAAAAGGTTTTCTTATTTTTCATATTTTATTTAAAATGTTTGAAAAATATTTTTTTGCAATAAAAAAACTCACTTTCGTGAGTTGACCTAAACATATTAGGTTAGCCATTTCTGGCGGTTTGAATAAATTTTTATTTGAACTCGTAATGTAATCTACATAGGTACTAAGACTTTTTTTTGGAAAGGAGAAATTAACTATGAAAAATATCATGAGATATTATTTAAGATTAGCGGTAATAGTGATAATTGTTAGTTTATTAGCATATTGTGTACATGTTGAATTATATTCTAGATTGATGCATGTTGTATATTCTATTATGGATTATACAGTTATCGGAATTAATAGACACGTTAATTATATTAGCAATATACTATACATAGTTTCTTTTATATTAGGCTATGTTTTTGTATATTTTAGTTTAGTAATAGTTTATAAATATATTAAATAAGGAGAAATTAATAATGGCAGTTTGAGAGTAATGTTAATTTACATAGGTACTAAGACATAGTTAATATAGATGCTATATACTTTGTAAAGGTCAAGAAGTACCGAAGCATTATAAAAAAAGTTGCCAATTTTAAAACTTGGTTTAAAATTTATGATGATGAAAAAGTTACAATGACATTACATACCGATAAAATAGAACTTTATAGAGCAGGAGAAATGGGTTTTTTAATTAAATTGATATAAAAAAGAGGTAAAAAATGGGATATTACAAAAATTTAGAAATTGAAGTAATGCAAGAAGTTAAGGACTTTATAACTAAAAAATATTTTTTACATTATAAAAATGATGAAAAAGTTTTAGAAATTTTTGTAGATTATAAAGATAAAAAATTCAACGTCAGAGATTTAAAAGTAAAAAAAGTTTTGAAAACTTTTAAAAAATTGTAGAAGAAATAAAATCAGATTGTGAAACTATAAAAAATAATGAATATTTAAAAAAGTTTTTTGATTTAAAATATTTTTTAGAAATTTTACAAAATTTAGAAATAAAAATTTATTTGATTGATTAAAAAAGTAGGTGATTATTTGAAAAAACATTTTAAAAAAGTGGTAGCAATTTTGTTACTACTTTTTATAAGTTTTTTAGCTTGGTTAGATAGCTATGAACCTAAAAAAGAACAGTTCAAGCATTCAGATTTTTATCTTGAAAATGTAAAGCAAAATGAAAAAATTGTAAAAAATTCAAAGTTATATAACTCAGAATATAGAAAATCTTTAGAAAAAGAAATAGAAGAAAAGCAAAAGCAGGAACAAGAACAACAAGAACAAGAACAAGAACAAGAAGAACAAGAACACAAAAGCAAAAGGACAAGCAACAGCAGGAACAAGAACAAGAACAAGAAAAAAAAGGAAGATGATGGCAAAATCAAAGAAAAGACAAAAAGGGCAAGAATACAAAAAGAGAAAGAAAACAACAGACTAGATAGATACATTTTTAAACATAAGATGAAAAGCAAAAAAAGACCATAAAGGAGCAAAAGCTCCTTTTTTATTGCTTATTTATAAAATAATATAATCGTTGATTTTTCAACGTTTATTACAAAAATGTTATATCAATATAAACGTTTATATTTTAACTTAAATATTTTTTTAATGCATTTTGCTTAACTTTTTATAACACTTTAAAACTCATTTTATAGCTTTATATTTTTTCTTGTTTTATGCAAGTTTACATAATTATTTTATGTTCTTATTTTTTGTATTTTTTTAATAAATTATATAAAAAATATATATAAATTATAATTTTATATTTTAAAAACTCATTTTTATAAATTCATTTATATATTTATATATAATAAAAAAATCGCAAACTAAATTACGATTTTTAAATTACATATTTATATATAATAAAATTGTCGCAAACTAAAAAGTTGTTTTTATAAATTCATTTATATACTATAAAAAAATTGTCGCAAACTAAATTACTGTTTCAACTCTTTTAATTTATTATCTATCATTTCTCTTAATTCTAGCAAACTAATTTCATCAGAATATTTATTAATTAATAGTTTCGCATTACTTTTATAATTAGATATTTTTTTTCTTTCTCTTGCTTCAGGATTGTTTGCAAGATATTTTTTATTCCATTCGTTTTGTTTTTTCATTTTTTCGCTTGTACTCATTTTTTTACCCCTTTTTATTTTGATAAAAATATTATAACATAGTCTATATATTATTTTATTACTTTATATATAATATTCTTCTAGCAAACTAAATAATAACTCCTGCATAGCTTTTTTCTCTTTTTCACCTTTTCTATATTCTTTTTCTATCATTAAATGTGTTCTTGTTGATAAAGAAATAGTATTTTTTTCATCAAATTTTTTCTCTATGTCGTCTGATACAGGTATTATATGATGTACTACTTTTGACTTTTAATTCGTAAAGGGTTTGAGAGTAATGTAATCTACATAGGTACTAAATAATTTTCAAAAGTAAAGTTGACTTTTTCGTAATTTGTGGTATTATATAGATGAGATAAGAATTTTTTAGAGGTCAATTCTTCTCACATAATTGAATGCAAATAAAAAAGCAAGGTTGGCAGACCTTGCTTTTTATGTTGATTATTCAAATTTTTTTAGCAATTTTAGTAACGCAATCAACAACGTTAATAAAATTATAGCTTCAATAGAGGTCAATAGCTTCACCTCCTTACATATAGAATGCAAAATAATTATATAATAATATAAAATTTTAGTAAATAGTATCTAACTAAATAGATATAAGTATTAATTTTTAAGTTTTTTAGCAAGTTTTATAGCTTGCTTTTTTTGTATAAACAATATGCTAATGGTTGAAATATTGACAAAAATCATTTATAGTTTTATAATTTAATTGTGTTATTATATTAAAATTGATTTAATTTACACAATGAGAATATAATAATAGGAGGTAACATCGTGAGAGCGTTAAGTAGATTAATTTCAAGAACAATTACAAATAGTATAGAAAATAGCAAATATAGAGATTATATTTGGTTTGCTTTTTCTGTTGCTGTGTCTTTAGTGCTTATTTATACAATTTATTATAATTTTACTAATGGTAAAATGGATACTACTAAGATTATAGGTGTTGTACTTTGTAGTATAATTTTACTTTTAATGATAATGTCTGCAATTGTATTTTTTAAAAAGATTAGAGAAAAATAGTTTACGCTATAGATGTAATCAAAATTTAAGGAGGGAGATAGAATTCTTACCTCCTTACTTGTATATTTTGATATTAGTTAAAGCAATTGCTTTATTTATTATATGGAGGAAATATGAATATAAACTGGTATCCTGGTCATATGAAAAAGACTATGGATAATATAAGAGCGTCATTAAAATTGGTTGATATTGTTGGAGAGATTATAGATGCAAGAATTCCAATTAGTAGTAAAAATCCAGTTATTGATGATGTTTTAAAGGATAAGCCTAGAATTATGATTTTAAACAAATCTGATATGGCAGATGAAAACGAAACTAAAAAATGGCTTAATTATTATAGAAAACAAGGGTATGGTGCAGTTGTTGTAGATGCTCTTCATTCAAAGGGATTAGATAAGATTTATTCTGTTGCAAAGGAAATGTTAGCTGACAAGTTTAAAAAACTTGAGGAAAAAAATCTTTCAGCTAAGACTATTAGAATGATGATTGTAGGAATACCAAATGTTGGAAAATCTACTTTTATAAATTCAATTTCTAAGAGAAAGAGTGCTAAAATAGGCGATAGACCTGGTGTTACTAAACAAGTTCAATGGATTAAGACAAAGAACGATTTGGAACTTTTAGACACTCCTGGTGTTCTTTGGCCAAAGTTTGAAGATGAGAGAATCGGTTTACATTTAGCTTTTACTGGTGCAATTAAGGATGAGATTATGGATATTGAAAATTTAGCTTTTCGTTTTATTGATGAGTTAAATAAAAAAGATGTAAATATTTTAAAAAATAGATATAATTTATCTGAAGATTCTTATGAAGAAACTATATTTTTAATGGATGAGATAGGAAGAAATAGAGGAGCAATTTTAAAGAAAAATGAAATAGATTATTTTAAGGTTGCAAATTTAGTTTTTGATGATTTTAGAAAAGTTAAACTTGGAAGAATAACTTTAGAAACTGTAGAAGATATTGAAAAGTTTGAGGAAGATAATGGAAATTAGAGAAGAACTTGAGAATATTTATAAAAACTACAATTTAATCATCGGAGTTGATGAAGTTGGTAGAGGCTGTCTTGCTGGTCCTGTTGTTTCTTGTGCAATTATTATGAAAAAAGATAGTAAGATTGATGGTGTAACAGATAGTAAAAAACTTTCTAAAAAGAAAAGACTTGCACTTTATGATAAGATTTTAGAAGAATGTGTTGGCTATGGAATTGGAATTGTAGATAATGTAAAAATTGACGAGATAAATATAAAACAAGCTAGTAGACTTGCTATGAAGATTGCAATTTCAAATATTAAGGATTTAGAAGGAAATAAAGTCTCAGGAGATTTCTTAATAACTGATGCAGAAAAAGTTGATGTTGATATTCCACAGTTGAATTTAATTCACGGTGATGAGCTTTCTTATGTTGTTTCTTGTGCTTCGATAATTGCAAAAGAGTACAGAGATAATATGTTTGTGGAATATGAGGAAAAATATCCAAACTACAATTTTATTAAAAATGTTGGATATGGTACAAAAGATCACTATAAAGGTATTGATGAGTTTGGTGTTACACCAATTCATAGAGTAACTTTCTTAAAGAAATATTTTGAAAAGAAAAAAGAAAATGAAAGCTAAAGATATTGGAAATTATGGGGAAGATATGGCTGTAAAATTTCTTTTAGAAAAAGGATATGAAATTATTGAAAGAAATTTTTTAAAGCCTTTTGGAGAAATAGATATTATTGCAAAAGATAAGGATTTTCTAGTTTTTATTGAGGTTAAAGCTAGAAAAAATGCAAATTTCGGTTTCCCTAGAGAATTTGTAAATAGAAGTAAGATAAAAAAGATACAAGATGTAGCACAGACATATATGTTAGAAAAAAATTTGTTTGGATCAAAGATTCGTTTTGACGTTATAGAAATAATTTTTGATGAACATAAAATTACACATATAGAGAACGCTTTTTAGGAGGTTTTATGTTTACTGCTTATGTAATTACTGTATCCGATAAGGGATCAGTTGGAGAGAGAATAGATACTTCTGGTGAAGTAATCGTTGATATTTTAAAAGAAAATAATTATGAAGTTATTGATAAAATAATAATTCCGGATGATCAAGCTACGATTGAGGAAAAACTAAAATATGCTAGTGATGTTTTAGGAGCTAATTTAATTTTGACAACTGGTGGAACTGGTTTTAGTAAAAGAGATGTTACACCTGAAGCTACTTTAAATGTTGCTACAAAAAATGCTTTTGGTATTTGTGATTCTATAAGACAATATAGTTTGACAATTACTAAGAGAGCAATGCTTTCAAGAGCTGTTTCAGTTATAAGAAATGATAGCTTGATTGTAAATCTACCGGGTAGTCCTAAGGCTGTTAAAGAATCTTTAGAGTATATTATAGATTCTGTAGAACATGGACTTCAAATACTTTTAGGAACAGCATCAGAATGTGCTAGAAAGTAGGTAAAAAATGTATTCAAAGACTAAGACTTGTGTGTTAAATGGATTGAATGGTTACGATATTGATGTTGAGGCTGATTTAGCAACTGGACTTCAGGCTTTTAATATCGTTGGACTTCCTGATTTGTCTGTAAAGGAATCAAAAGAAAGAGTCAAATCAGCTATTTCAAATAGTGGATATTCTATTCCACCAGGAAGAGTAACAATAAATTTAGCTCCAGCTAATTTGAGAAAAGATGGTTCTCAAATAGATTTGGCTATTGCAGTTAGTATGTTACTTGCTATTGGTGTGATTGAATATTTACCTGATGAAGAGACTGTTTTTTTAGGTGAGCTTTCACTTGACGGTAGAGTTATAACTTTTGACGGAGCTTTACCTATGATTATTTCTCTAAAAGAACTTGGTTTTAAGAAATTCTATATTCCTTTTGCGATAAAAAATGAAGTAAATATTGTGCAAGGAATAGAAATTTATCCTATTTCGCATTTAAAAGAATTAGTCGATTGTTTAAATGGAGTTATTGAAATAAAAAAAGAAGAAATTGCAAAAGTAAATTTAGATGAAGAGATTAAATATGATATAGATTTTTCAGATATAAAAGGTCAGGAAAATTTAAAAAGAGCAATGGAGATTTCTGCTGCAGGAGGACATAATTTGTTGATGGTTGGACCTCCCGGAAGTGGTAAAACGATGATAGCAAAGAGATTACCAACAATTTTACCTAAATTAACTTTTGAAGAATGTATTGAATGTACTAAGATTTATTCGATAGCAGGAAAACTTAAGAATAATAAATTGGTTACACAAAGACCTTTTAGATCTCCACATCATACGAGTAGTCCTATTTCCCTAGTAGGAGGAGGTAAGATTCCAAAACCTGGAGAGGTTTCACTTGCTCATAATGGAGTTTTATTCTTGGATGAATTTCCAGAGTTTTCAAAACAAGCTATTGAAGTTTTAAGACAGCCAATGGAAGATGGGAAAGTTACTATTTCAAGAGCTAATTCTTCAATTACATATTATTCAAACTTTGTAACTGTTTGTGCGTTGAATCCTTGTCCTTGTGGAAATTATGGATCCCAAACTGAAAAATGTACTTGTTCACAGTTGCAAATTCAAAGATATTTAAGTAAAATTTCAGGTCCAATTCTTGATAGAATTGATATTCAAGTTGAAGTTGAACCTGTAAAATTCGATGATTTATCTTCAAAACAAGTTTTAGAAACTTCTTTTGATATTAGAAAAAGAGTAGAAAAAGCGAGAAAAATTCAACTTGAAAGATATAAAAATGAAAAAATATATAATAATGCAAATCTTTCTGCAAGACAGATAAAGAAGTATATAGTTTTGGATGAAAAGCTTGAGAAAATAATAGAATTTGCTTTTAAAAAGTTTAAGTTTTCAGCTAGATCTTTTAATAAAATTTTGAAGTTGACAAGAACAATTGCAGACTTGGACGGAAGTGAAGAAATCAAGGAAGAACATCTGTTAGAAGCTATTAGATATAGAAGTTTAAGTAATAAATATTGGGGTTAGTTTTTATTAATTAAGAATTTGATGTATTTAAATAATCATAATATAGAATCTAATATTTAGAATTTGCATTATTATAAATAAAGATTAAGAGTTCAAAAAATTTAGAAATAAACGGGGGATTATTTATGTCATTTTTAGAATACCATAAGGAAGAGAAATTAGAATTTAACCATAAGAAATCATGTGGGTTATGGTTAATCGTAGTTGGTTTAGTTATTGCATTGGCTACTTTAATAGGAGGAAAACAAATAATAAATATGCAAGTATTTAGTTTTGGATATGTTATTAGTTTTCTTTCAATTAATATGAATAAAAAGCTTATTAATAAATTATCAACTGGAAATTCAACTAAATTTCAAAATAAAGTTTCTTTATATTCAGTAATTTTATTATTCATATTGATGTTTTTATTAGGGGGACCATTTTTCGCAACAGAAAATTGGAGATTAATTTGGTTGGGTGCATTGATGGCTACTGCAATTCATTTTTTTCCATTTTATTTTGTTCATGGTAAATCAATGATTTTATTAGGAATAGTTTGTAGTATAAATATTGCAATAGGATATATTTATTCTGATATGTCTTTATCAATTATTGCATATATTGATGCTTTAATTAAATTATTATTTGGATTATATCTTTTCTTTTTATCAAAACCATCAAAAAGATAAAATCCTATTTATTGAATTAAATAATTTATGAAGTATTTAAGTTATATAAAAGTTTAAGTAATAAATATTGGAGTTAGTTATGAGAAATGAAGATGCTTTGTTATTTTTAAGTTATTTGAATTTTGATTATAAAATCAAAGATGAATTATTAAATCATTTTACATTGGAACATATTGAAGATATTTTTGAAATGTCGGAAGAATATTTTAAAGAGAATAAACTTTTAACTAAGAATAATATTGATAAATTAGTTGAGGAAAGAAAAAAATTTAATTCAGATGCTTATAGAGAGTTTTTAGAAAAAAAGAAAGTTAAATTTGTAAGTGCCCTTAGTGAAAATTATCCTGTTAATTTAAAGGATATTGAATATATTCCACAAGTTATTTACTATAAAGGTGATATTTTACCAGAGGATGAATTTGCACTGTCAATTGTAGGTTCTAGAAAATGTACTAATTATGGAGCTTGGGCAACAGAGTATTTTGCAAGGTCAATTTCTGAACTTGGAATAAGAATAGTTTCAGGAATGGCTTTAGGTATTGATTCTATTTCACATAGAGCTGCTTTGAAATCAGGTGGAAGAACTATTGCTGTTTTAGGTTGTGGTGTTGATATGGCATATCCAAAGACTAATTATAGGCTTTATGAAGAAATTATAGAAAATGGTGCTGTTATGAGTGAGTTTCCAGTTGGAATGCCACCATTAGCACATAATTTTCCTGTTAGAAATAGAATTATTTCTGGACTGTCAAAAGCATTGTTAGTAATTGAAGCACAAGATCGTTCTGGTACACTAATAACTTCAAGATTTGCAAATGAACAGTCAAAAGAAATTTTTGCACTTCCTGGAAATATTAACAGTCTATATAGTAAAGGAACAAATAAATTGATAAAAGATGGAGCTTTAATAGCTACAGATTATCAAGATATAATAGATGGAGTTATTGATTTTTCAGAATTTATTTTAAACAAAAATAAGGAAGAAAAAGATTTAAACATTTTAGATGCAAAGGAACTTTTGATTTATAATTTAATAAATGAAGAACCAAAATCTCAAAATAAAATTTCAACAATAACTGGTTTTTCAATTATAGAAACAAATACAATTTTAACTTCATTAGAGCTTAAAGGCTTTATAAAAGAACTTAATGGGGGAATATTTGTAGTTGATTAATATAAGAGATGGAATACATCTCTTTTTTTATAAAAAATGGAGGATTTATGATTAAAATAATATTTTTAATTTTACCTTTTCTTATTATGTTTTTACCTAATAGAGATTATGATTTGATGTCAAAGGAAGATACATTGGCATTTAAAGGTATTTTTTCTATAGTAGTAATTTTACACCATGTATCTCAAATAGAGAATACTATACCTTTTATACAGCATTTTGCAAATTTCGGTATGTATGCAGTTAGTTTCTTTTTCTTTATTTCAGCTTATGGAATGACGAAACAAGTAAAGCTTAATAGAGAAAAATATTTGAAAGGATTTTTTAAAAAGAGATTTTTAAAATTACTTTTACCAATATTTGTAGTTACAGTCTTGCATATTGTTGTAAATATATTAGTTTTCAAAAGTGAATATACATTAAACTCTATTTTTAATATATATAAAAATGGATCGTCTTTAATAAATAATGGATGGTATTTAAATTCAATTTTAGTTATTTATTTGATATTTTATATTAGCTTTAAAATAACTAAAAATCAAAATCTATCATATATTATTTTTACTATTTTGACAATTAGTTATATACTAGTTTTGAAAAATATCGGTTTTGGAATTTGGTGGTATAACAGTATGATAGGTATGATATTTGGAATGTATTTTGAAATATTTGAAGGAAAAATTAAAAAAATATTAAATACTCATATTTATAAACTACTATTAAGTTTATCAGTATGGACTTTTTATTTTTGGAATAATAAGGAGGCTGATTTAGTAAGTTTCTTTTCAAGTTTTGGAATATACTCTAATTATGCGATAGTACAAAATTTAATTTGTTTTAATTTTATAGTCATGGTAATTCTAATTTCAAAGAAAATTAATTTTAGAGGATTTGTGATTAACAAAGAAAGTATGAAGTTATATTCTAAATTTGTTTTGATTAGAAATGAAGTACTGTCATTTCTAGGTAAAATTTCTTTTGAGATGTATATGATTCATGGACTTATTATGAGTTTGTTATCAATATATCTAAAAGCAAATATTGTTTATTTACTAACTTTATTTGGCTTAACAATTTTACTTTCATATATTCTAAATATGTTTTTCAATAAATTATATATAATTTTAAAATTGAATAAATAGGAGATATTATGAATTATACAGTTTTTGATTCACCAGTTGGAAAAATTAAAATAATAGAAGAAGATAATATAGTTATTGAAATAAGATTTGTAAAGGATGAGAAAAATATTTCTCCTAATACCGAAATTTTGAAACTTGCAAAAAAAGAATTGAAAGAATACTTTACTGGAAAAAGAAAAGTATTTACATTTCCAATTAAGCTAGAGGGAAGAGAGTTTTCACTAAAAGTTTATAAGGCTTTAATGGAAATTCCTTATGGAGAAACTTGTAGCTATAAAGATATTGCTATAAAAATTGGTAATGAAAATTCACAAAGGGCAGTAGGTGGAGCAAATAATAAAAATAAATTACCGATTGTAATTCCATGTCATAGAGTTATAGGTAGTAATGGAAAACTTGTTGGATATGCTGAAGGAATAGAAATTAAACAATTACTTTTGGAGTTGGAAAGAAAAAATTTATAAAAAGATGATTGAAAATTATAAATTTTAATAAAAAAATCAAAAAAATAGTAAAAATTTTCAAAAAAGTGTAAAAAAAGTAAAAAAAAATAAAAAAATCACAATAAAGTGTTGACAAAGTAAATTTTATGGGGTATAATATATACAACAAACAAGATAACGCGTTAAATAGTTTGAAGACTGGAGGTAAGACCAATGAAAATTTTAAAAACAATTTCATCTGAGTTGCAGTATCATTGGTTTTTAGAAAAAACTTACGATGCCAGCAACTTGAATAGCAGATAATATATTTTGTGAATTAAGAGGTTGATAATAGTATAATTAAAGATTAAAAACTAATCATAAAAATTTAGAATGTAAGTTGTATGATTAAGATTATATAAATTATATATAAGATAATTGAGATATTAAGAAATCTATAAAGTTATATCTAGAATTTTTTGAATATTATAATATTATAACAGTATGAACTAGATAGTTGAGACGAAGGTTAAGAAACTTGAGTACGTATGAGTTAAATATTATGAGATGAAATTAATAGGTTTTTAAATTAGATTATTGATATTAAGAAATTTGAGTATTTAAAGGAGTAAAATTTTGTATAAAAAAAGATTAGTTAGAATAAATTATACTTAAGATACAATGTGAAGTAATATAAAGACACAAAAGATATTACAAGCAGTTGTGGTTGTAGATTTATCATAAGATTGTATGAATATAGTATTAAAAGAAAAAGAAGGTTGTTGATATAAATATTTATCGGTGATTAGCTAGTTTATGCTAAAGTATTATTTTGATGGGTTTACAAAAACAAAATTGAAGTTCAAGTGTAAAGAAATTTGGATTTCGCTGAAATAACAATTAAATATTTTAAATATAAAAAGTGCATCTAAAAGATGCACTTTTGTATTGTGAAAATTTTATTATCTGCTATTTGCTTTTTGTTTTAATTCTCTTAAATATGTTACTGTATCTCTATCTAATTCTTTTGCATATTCAAATCTTAAATTAATTGCTATTTGTAAAGATAATTTTCTAAATAATCCACAAATATTAAATAGGGCTATCCAAAGAGATTCTAATTCCAATTTTGAATAACATTGTAAATATTTTTCAAAAATTTCAGTATCAACATAGTTAAATACTAATTTATTTTCTTTTCCTAACTCTAATAGGTATTTATTTTCAGATAAAACATAGTGTTTTAAATGTTCATCTAAAAGTTCTAAAACTTTTCTATATTCTTCAGATATATTTAAGAATTCTTTAGCATATAGTTTGTTTCCAAATTTTAAGATATACCAGAAGAAGTTACAAGTATTTACTAAGAATTCATCTTCAGTAAGTTTATGAACTTTTCTTTCAATATAAACTCCACCTTTTTTTTCTTCTTCTTTATTAAGTACGCAAATGTATTTTTCTTGAAGTTCTTCTAAAACTTCAATAGATTTTTTTGAAACAATTCTAAAAATACCTTGTGTAAAGTTTTCGTAAATTATTCTATATTCTATTATGTTTTCATTTTCAGTATTTTCATACATAGTTAGTATATCGCCAAAATGTTCAATAAATTCAAAAGAAGTATCATCAAAAGATAAATCTTTTACTAAATATAGAACATTAAAAAAGTTAACATCACTGGACATGCTTTGAGTTTCAAGTTGTTCGATATACAGTTTTTCAACTCTATCATCATCCATTGCAATTTTTTTAGCTATTTCTTTAAGTTCATTGAAAGTTAAAATATTATTCATAACAAACCCCTCCTAAATTTCTTGTACCTTAAAGCCACGACCTTTAACTTCATAAGCCTCAGATATGATTAAAAATGCCGCTGGATCAACTTCATCCAGTATTCTCTTTATATTTACTACTTCTCTTGTTCTTACGATACAGAATATAACATTTTGTGCTTTATGTGTATAAGCTCCTTCTCCATGAAGAAGAGTAACACCTCTATTAAGATCAGATAAAATTCTATCAGTAACTTCTCTTTGATTTGAAGTTACAATCATAATTTTCTTCGTATCTCCAAATCCCATTTGGATTTTATCTAGCATTTTGTATGCAACATACATTGAAACGATTGTTAAAAGTCCTCTTTCAAGACTAAAAATATAAGAAGCAACTCCAATTATCATTGCGTTTATCATCATAAGAGATGAACCGATATTCATATTTAATTTGGTTTTAAATATAGTTGCTATTATATCAAGTCCTCCTTGACAAGCTCCATGTCTAAATAAAACACCCATTCCAACTCCATTTATAAAACCACCAAAAATAGCAAATAGCATATTATTATCAAGTTTAAAATCAATTGGAATTTTACGCATTGCTATCAAGATGAATGAATAGATAAATGTTGATAAAAATGCATAAGTCATGAATTTTTTATTCAAGAAAAATGCTCCAATTAGCATCATAGGTAAATTTAATACAAATACTGAAACTCCTGTCGGAATACCAGATAAGTATTCAATCATAAGTCCAATACCTCCAAGACCACCTGATAATAGTCCTGCTGGTACTAAAAATTTAACTACTGCAAATGAGCATATTAAATCACCAAGTATTATATAAAATAATGTTCTAAAAAAATAACTTTTATCCCCAAAAAAAGATTCTAACATAAACACCAACCTCTTCAATTTTATTTAACGATATATAATCAGTATAATTATATCATAATTTTTATTTATATGATATAATTATACTGTTATTATCGTATTTTTCTTTAAAAAAATTCGATTTTTTTAATAAAAATTTAAGGAGTTGTATTAATGGGGTTATTTTTATTCGTTTTAATTGTGGTAATTTATGTTTTATTCCAATTTTCATGTTTTAAAAAAGAGAAAAAAGCAAGAAAGATTTATAGGAATGGAGATTTTCCATTAGTTTTTGCACATAGAGGATCAAGTCATTTATATCCAGAAAACACAGAATTAGCTTTTATAAAGTCTTTTGAAATGGGCGTTGATGCTTTTGAAACTGATATCAGACTAACTAAAGACGGAAAAATCATCACTCAACATAATGAAGATATCGATGAAACTACTAATGGAACAGGAAAAGTTATTGATTATACTTTTGATGAAATTAAAGAATTTAATTTTGGATACAGATTTAAAGACTTAAATGGTAATTTACCATATGCAGATAATAGAGTAAGTGGTTTATATCCAATGGAAGTTTCTTCACTTTTTGAAAAATTTGGAGATTCTGTTATATATAGTATTGATGTTAAAGATAATGGAGAAAATGGTTTAAAATCAGCAGAGCTTTTATATAATTGTGTAAAACAATATAGATTAGAAAAAAATGTTATTTTTTCAAGTTTTAATGAGGATAATCTGGAGTTTTTAAGAAAGATAAGTAAAGGTGAAATAATTATTTCTGGCTCATTGAAAAAAACTACAGAAGTTGTATTATATTCATATTTAGGATTTGATAGTTTTAAAAAATATAATACTAATGCAATGATGATTCCAAAATTTGAGAAATTACCATTAGATACAAAATATTTAATTTACAAATTCCATAAACATAATATGGCAGTTTGTTATTGGACTATAAATACGGAAAAAGAAATGAAAAAACTAATTGGTAAAAAGGTAGATGGAATAATAACTGATAGGGTTGATTTGCTTTTAAAGTTAAAAAAATAATTGAATAAATAGATTAGTTTTTAAGGGTAAATTATTGACTTTTTCTCAATAATTTAGTATCCTATTATAAATGAATATTTACGTTGAAAAGGAAAAGAAACAACGAATTTTAGAGAGATGTTGTGTGGTGAAAAACATCAATGTTGAAGGTGCGTCCTTGGAGTATTGTTTGCTACTTTATAGCAATTTAAGTGGAGTTTTCAATTAGAGTGGAACCGCGGAATTTTTTCGTCTCTTGTTTTTTTCAAGAGGCGTTTTGTTTTATATAAAAATAAAATATTTCAAAATAGAGAGGTGTATTATGAAGATTTATAACACATTAACAAGAAAGAAAGAAGAATTTATACCTATACAACCGGGTAAGGCATTAATTTATGTTTGTGGACCAACTGTATATAATTACATTCATATTGGTAATTCAAGACCTATGATTGTATATGATACATTGAGAAGATATCTTTTATACATAGGATATGATGTAAAATTTGTAAGTAATTTTACTGATATTGATGATAAGATTATAAATAGAGCTAAAGAAGAAAATGTACCTTTTACAGATATTACTAAAAAATATATCGAAGCATATATTGAAGATAGTTATGCATTAAATCTTTTTGAAAGTCATACAATTCATCCTAAAGCTACTGAATGTATTGATGAGATGATTGAATTTGTAAAGATTTTAGAAGAAAAGGGCATTGCTTACAATGTTGATGGTAATGTTTATTTTGATATTACTAAAGCAAAAGATTATGGTAAATTATCAAGAAAAAATATTGAGGATTTAAGAGCTGGAGCAAGAATTGATATTTCTGACGAAAAGAAAAATCCTCTTGATTTTGCTCTTTGGAAAAAAAGAAAAGATGAAACTGAACCTGCTTGGGAAAGTCCATGGGGAATGGGTAGACCAGGATGGCATTTGGAATGTTCAGTAATGGCTAAAAAACTTTTAGGAGAGACAATTGATATTCATGCTGGTGGAGAAGATTTACAATTCCCACACCATGAAAATGAAATTGCTCAATCCGAATGTTGTAATGACAAAATTTTTGCTAACTACTGGATGCATAATGGAATGATTAATGTTGATAACGAAAAAATGAGTAAGTCAAAAGGTAATTTCTTTACAGTTAAAGATATTCAAAAAGAATATGACTTAGAAGTTGTTAGACTTTGGATTTTATCTACTCATTATAGAAATCCATTAAATTTCAGTAGAGAAGTTATGGAACAAACAAAAAATGGTCTTGAAAGAATGTATAATGGCAAAGAACATTTAGAAAGACTTTTAGAAATTTGTGAAGAAAGAGAAGATGGAGATATTTCTAAATTAGTTGAGCTTAAAAAAGAATTCTTAGAATCTATGGATGATGACTTAAATACTGCAGATGCAATTTCTAAGATTTACGAGCTTATTCGTTATACTAATTCATTTGATGAAAATACTGATTTAAAAGTTGTTAAGGGAGCTGTTAAATTATTGGATGACTTTGCTTCTGTTTTAGGTCTTCTTTACAAAGAAGAAGATGATAATTTGGACGAAAAAGTTGAAAAATTAATTGAAGAAAGAGAAGAAGCTAGAAAGAATAAAGATTTCAAGAGAGCAGATGAAATTCGTGATATCTTAAAAGAAATGAATATAGAATTGAAAGACACTAGAAATGGTGTTATTTGGAAAAGGGTGTAATATGAGCGACTATATATTTGGTAGAAATGCTGTTTTAGAGGCTTTAGAAAGTGAAAGAAAAGTAGAAAAAATCTACATTTTAAAAGGTGATTTAAAAGGCTCAATAAATAAAATAATTGGAAAGGCTAAAGCTAATGGTATTTTAATTTCTGAAATTGATAAACATAAATTAGAAAATATGGCAGAAGGTGTTGTACATCAAGGTGTTTGTGCTTTGGTTTCTAGTTTTGACTATTCAACAGTTGAGGAAATTATTAATAGTGCAAAATCAAAAAATGAAGATTTGTTTTTAGTTATTTTAGATGAAATTGAAGATCCACATAATTTCGGAGCTATCATTCGTACTTGTGAAGCTGTTGGTGTTCATGGAATAATTGTTTCAAAAAGAAATCAAGCACCAGTAACATCAATTGTTCAAAAGTCTTCAGCTGGAGCAGTAAATCATATTAAAATAGCAAAAGTTGCTAATATTGCAGATACTATTTTGAAATTACAAAAAGAAAATGTATGGGTTTATGGAGCATGTGGAGAGGCAGAAAAAATTTATACGGATATGGATTTTAAAGGGAATATTGCAATAGTAATTGGAAACGAAGGAAAAGGAATAGGTCAACTTATTAGAAAGAGATGTGACTTCTTAACTAAACTTCCAATGAAAGGTAAAGTTTCAAGTCTTAACGCATCAAATGCCTGTGCTATTTTAGTTTATGAGGCATTAAGACAAAGAGATGAAAACTAAAAAATTAATAATTATAGATGGATACAATATTTTAAATGCTTGGGAAAAATACAAACCATTTTTAAAGTTGAGTTTTGAAAATGCTAGACAAGAGTTGATTTACGATATGGGAGAGTATTCAAAACTTGTAGGAATAGATTTGCTATTAGTTTTTGATGCTTACAAGATTAATTTTAAAGGAAGCTCTGAGATTATAAAAGGTATAGAGGTTGTATATACGAAACAAAATGAAACTGCTGACCAATACATCGAAAAAAAATTAGATGAAATGGGAAGAAAAATCTTAGTTTCAGTAGGAACTGATGATACTCTAATTCAAAAACTCGTTACACAAAGAGGTGGGAATGTCTTAACTGCAAAAGAATTATTGTATCGTTACGAGAATTTAAAAAATAAAAGTAACCGTTATGAAATAAAAAATAGAATTTCTAACAAAAGCTATTTCAATACACTAGATGAAAAAGTGTTAAATCAACTAGATGAAATAGAAGAAAAATTATTTGGAAAGTAGGGGGAATTATGAGAAAACCTTGGGAAGAATATTTTATGGATTTAGCTAAAATGGTTGCAACTAGAGGTACTTGCGATAGAGCTTATGTTGGTTGTGTTTTAGTTAATAAAGATAATAGAATTGTTTCAACTGGATATAATGGTTCAATTTCAGGAAATCCTCAATGTGATGAAATAGGTCATACGATGAGAGATGGTCATTGTATTGCAACAATTCACGCTGAACAAAATGCACTTTTATATTGTGCAAGAGAAGGAATAAAAGTAAAGGGATGCACTTGTTATGTAACTCATTTTCCATGTTTGAATTGTACTAAGGCGTTAATTCAAGCCGGAATTTCAAAAATATACTATGATAATAGTTATAGAATGGATGAGTATGCAATTGAGTTACTCAAAAAAAATAATATCGAGTTTATAAAACTGGGAGATAATTAAAAAGGATATGATAATCATATCCTTAGACTGATGTCAAAGGTGTCGATGAGCAATCATTGGCACTTTTTTAGTGGGGAAAAAGAGAATAAGTTGTATAAGAATTAGACTATTCCACAATGTTTCGTATCGGGTGGATGCCTGGGAACCTTGTTGTTTCACAATAAAAACAAAAATATAAAAAAGTAAAGACAAAAATTATACTTTGACTTTACTCTGAAAGTATCGAAGATACATATAGAAATTATATTTTTTATTTCTTTCAGAAATACTATTGCTTACCAGCAATAGTTGAGATTTCTCCATTTCGCTAACGCTTCAGTCGAAATGACGTGTTAGGAGTATTTCTTTACAAATAACTTTGACGTGCATTATTTTGTTTTATATATTTTTTATCACCATTTTTAAAATTATTTTCGAAGTTTATTTGCTTTTAACGTCTATCACTTAAATAAAGGTACTTCCTTTATACGTCATCTCGACTGTAACGAAGCAAAGCTGAGTGTAATGGAGAGATCTCATACTTATTCTTGTTTACAAGAATAAGTAAATGTATCGTAGATACATCCAGACTAATGACAAAGGTGTCGATGAGCAATTATTGGCACTTTTTTTATGAAGAAAAAGAGAATAAGTTGTATAAGAATTAGACTATTCCACGATGCTTAGCATCGGGTGGATTCTCGGTAACCTTGTTGTTTCACAATATAAAAAAGTAGCTTATAAATATAAGCTACTTTTGTTTTATTAAAATTTAATTACAGAATAAGAGAATAGAGGATATTCTATTTCGTTTGATTCGTTAAAATATGCTCCAGCACCATAAACCCAGTTTGGATTTTTAAGTAATGTTCTTCCTTGGTAAATCATATCACAGGCATCACTTTGAAGTAAATATTCACATAATCCATAGTCTTCTAAAAGTCCAACTGCAGATACAGAAAGATTTGCTTTTTTAATTTCTCTACTTAATTCAGCTTGATATCCCGGATAAACTAACGGACTTTTTGGAACAACTCCACCACTTGAAATACTGTTGAAAACAACTCCATCTTCTTTAGCAAATTTTAGAATATTAATTATATCTTCTAAAGAGCTTCCGTTTTCATCATATTCATTAGCAGAAACTCTAATATGAACATCAATATCTATATTTTTAATTTCTTTTAAGATATCTCCAAGAAATTTATATCTTTTTTCTAAACTACCACCATATTCATCAGTTCTTTGATTTGATAGGGGAGATAGGAATTGATTGATTAAATATCCATGTGCACCGTGGATTTCTACAAAATCAAAACCAGCTTCTTTTGCAAGTTTTACAGAATTTACATAATCTTTTTGTAAAGATATAATCTCATCTTTTGATAATTCTCTTGGTGCTTTTTCATCTGCAAAAGGAATTGCACTTGGCGCAATGATATCATCATAAGATGCGTCAGCTTTTCTTCCAGCATGGCTTAATTGAATACCAATCTTACAGTCATAGTTATGAACTCTATCTACAAGTTCTTTAAATGCTTCCATTTGAGTTTCGTTATATAGACCTAAATCAGTTTTTTTTATTCCACCTTTGGAATTAACCATTGTAGCCTCAATAATAACTCCAGAAACACCACCTAAAGCTCTTGCTACATAGTGATCAAAATGTTCTTTTGTTAAAACTCCATCAACAGTTTTATTGTGGAACATGCACATTGGAGCCATAACCACTCTATTTTTAAATATATGTCTACCTATTTGAATAGGACTTAAAAGTTTACTCATAAAAACCTCCTAATTTATTTTTGCTATTATCTTATACCCTTAATATGTTTTATCTAATTAAAGATAAAAAAATATTTTAAGCAATAAAAAAGCTGTTATGTAAATAACAGCTTTTTAGAAATTTATACTATTTTGTATATTTTAATATTAATTCTTTAGCAGCTAATGTTTCATCAGGACGTTTAATTTCTGTGTCATGAGGTGCTTCATGAACAACTTCTGGATTTGTTTGAGCTTCTTTTGCAATTTCAATCATAGATTCTGCAAATCCGTCAAGTGTTTCTTTTGATTCACTTTCAGTTGGTTCAATCATTAAAGCTTCATCAACGATTAATGGGAAGTATACAGTAGGTGGGTGATATCCCATATCCATTAATCTCTTAGCAACGTCAAGAGTTACTAATCCGTTAGGATTCTTTAATCCTGCAAGTACAAATTCATGTTTGAATTTAACATTTTCAGGAAGATTGTAGTAATCTTTTAATTTGCTTGCTAAGTAATTAGAGTTTAATACTGCATAATCACTTGATTTCTTAAGTCCGTCAGATCCTAAAGCTAAAATATAAGCATAAGCTCTTACTAATACACCAAAGTGTCCGTAGAAGTCTTTCATCTTACCGATTGTCTTAGGAACGTCATAAGAGAAGTTATATTTTTCTCCATTTTTAACTACGATAGGAACTGGTAAGAATTCTTTTAAGAAATCTTTACATCCAACATATCCTGCACCAGGACCTCCACCACCGTGAGGAGTAGAGAATGTTTTATGAAGATTGTAGTGGATTGCGTCAAATCCCATATCTCCAGGTCTAACATGTCCTAAAATTGCATTTGCGTTAGCTCCATCATAATATACTAAACCGCCAGCTTCATGAACGATTTTTGTAATTTCTTGAATATCTTTTTCAAATAAACCTAAAGTGTTAGGGTTTGTAAGCATTAGAGCAGCAGTATCATCACCAACAGCTGCTTTTAATGCTTCAATGTCAACTAAACCATTTGCACCAGATTTAATTTCAATAATCTTGTATCCTGCCATTGTTGCAGTTGCAGGGTTAGTTCCATGAGCTGAGTCAGGAACGATAATTTTATCTCTTTTGAAATCATTGTTATTTTCATGATATGCTTTAAATAGCATAATACCTGTGATTTCACCATGAGCTCCAGCTGCAGGTTGTAATGTACAAGCATCCATACCTGAAGTTTCATTTAAAGCTTCACCAAGTTCATAAATTAATTGTAAAGCACCTTGAGCTCCACATTCAGGAACATTTGGATGAAGTGATGCAAACCCTGGAAGAGCACACATAGCTTCATTAATCTTTGGATTGTATTTCATTGTACAAGATCCTAATGGATAGAATCCAGTATCAACACCAAAGTTTTTATTTGAAAGATTTACAAAGTGTCTAACAACTTCTGGTTCAGAAACTTCTGGTAAATCAATTTCACCATCATTTAATAGTTCAGCAGGAATTAGCTCTTTAATACATACATCTTCAACATCCAATTCTGGTAATTTATGACCAATTTTACCAGGTTTTGATAGTTCAAATATTAATTTATCGTATTTCATATTATGCTTCCTCCAATACCTTACATAGTTTGTCTATTTCTTCCTTAGTACGTTTTTCAGTAACTGCAAACATAATAACATTTTCTAATTCAGGATAGTACTTTCCAAGATCGAAACCACCAATAATTCCGTTTTCAAATAATTTCTTATTTAATTCACAAACTGGTTTTTTAGCTTTTAATGCAAATTCTTTATAGAATGGAGCATCAAAAACTTTTTCGAATTTACCTGTTTCTAAAAGTTTCTTATAAAGATAATGAGATTTCTTTATACATTGTTTTGAAAGTTCTTTAAGACCTTCTTTACCTAAAAGATCCATATAAATTGCTGCAGTCAAAACGTTAATACCTTGGTTAGAACAGATATTTGAAGTAGCTTTATCTCTCTTAATATGTTGTTCTCTGGCTGATAGAGTAAGAACCCAACATCTCTTTCCGTCTCTGTCAACAGTTTGTCCAACTACTCTTCCTGGAATCTTTCTTAAGAATTCTTTATTAACAGCCATAAATCCTAAGTATGGCCCACCAAATGAAACAGGGATACCTAGTGATTGAGCTTCACCAACAACTACGTCAACATTACAATCAGATGGTTTCTTTAAAGCTCCTAAAGAAGAAGGATCAACAGAAACTACTGAGTAACATTTCTTTATACCATGCGCTAATTCAGAAACCTTAGTTACATCTTCAATATTACCGAAGAAGTTTGGATTTTGAACTAAAACAGCACCAACTTCGTCATTTAATTTTGCTTTTAAATCATCAATACAAGTTACACCATTACAAGTTTTAACAACTTCCATTTCTAAATGTTGTGCATGAAGGTAAGTTTTTAAAACTTCTCTTGACCAAGGTGCAATAGCTTCAGAAACTAAAACTTTTTTCTTTTTAGCATGATGTGCAGTCATGATTGCTGCTTCTGCTAAACCAGTTCCTTGATCATAAAGTGAAGCATTTGCATAATCCATTCCAGTTAAGTTTGAAATCATTGTTTGGAATTCAAATATATATTGTAAAGTACCTTGACTGATTTCTGGTTGGTATGGAGTGTAAGAAGTTAAAAATTCACTTCTACTAAGAATTGTTGGGATAACAGCAGGAATATAATGATCATAAGCACCAGCACCTAAGAAAGTAGGGTATTCGCTTGATGAAGCATTCTTGCTTGCTAATTTAGTTAGATAGTTATATACTTCCAACTCACTTTTTGCTTTTGGTATATTTAATTCTCTTTTTAATTTTACTTCTTCAGGAATATCTGAGAATAAATCTTCAATAGAGTCAATACCAAGGCTATCTAACATATCTTTAACATCTTGTTCTGTTAGAGAAATATAAGGATACATATAGAATTTACCTCCTAGTAATTTAATTATTTTTTAAGAAATTTCTTGCTTATTAATACAGCAGGAACTCTTTTGTTTCTAAGTTCAACTTCAACTTCGTTATCAACTTCAGCTTGATCAGCATCAACTATAACATTAGCAATAGTTTTATTAAGAGTTGGAGACAAGTAACCAGTAGTTACAAATCCGATTTCTTTATCGCCTTTGAATACTTTTGTGCCATGTCTAGCAATTCCTTTGCCCTTTAATTCAAGTCCGATTAATTTTCTTGGAAGTCCAGCTTCTTTAATTTTTGCTAAAACTTTTTTACCAATGAAATCAGCTTCTTGTTTTAATTTTACGAAATATCCAAGACCAGCTTCAAGAGGTGTAATAACGTCATCCATTTCGTTTCCGTATAGTGGAAGACCTGCTTCGAATCTTAATGTATCTCTACATCCTAAACCACAAGGCTTAACTCCATCTTCTTTACCAATCTTTAAGATTTCATCCCATAGTTTACACATATCTTCGCCATTTCCGTAAATTTCGAATCCATCTTCGCCAGTGTAACCAGTACGTGAAACTAAGAATTTTCCGCAATCTCCAAGTTCAACATTTTCTTTGAAAGTGAAGAATTTTATTTCATTTGCTAAATCAACATTTTTAGCTAATTTTTGTAATACTTTTTCAGCTTTTGGGCCTTGTAATGCAATTTGTGCAGTTTCTGATGAAATGTTTTTGATTTCAACATCATAGTTTCCTTTTTGTTTTAAGAACCAATCAAAGTCTTTATCAGTATTAGCAGCGTTAACTACTATATACATATCGTCTTGACCTTTTCTGTAAACTAATAAATCATCAACAACTCCACCGTTTTCATTACATAATAAAGAGTATATAACTTGTCCGTCACCAATTGTTGTTAAATCATTTGTGATTAAATGATTTACATAGTCAAAAGCATCTTTACCTTTAACAGTAATTTCTCCCATATGTGAAACGTCAAATAAACCAGCATCATTTCTTACAGCATGGTGTTCAGGAGCTAAACCTTCATATTTAACAGGTAATAACCAACCTGCGTAATCAACGATTTCTCCTCCATATGCAACGTGTTTTTCGTATAATGGTGTTTTTTGTGCAGCCATATCTAATTCCTCCTTAAATTAAATGGAAATTAATTACCTTCTAATAAGATAACCCATTTTCCTTAATGTAATTATAGTATAAAAAAATAAAAATCCTATTAATTTAGGATTTTTTTATTGTATAATAGATATAGTTAATTATTAATTACAAAAAAGAAAGGAAAAGAAAAATATGAAAAAATTTTTATTATTTTTGTTTGCAATAGCAATCTTTGCTATAGGTGGTTTATATGGATATAAGAAACTTTCCATAGATGAAAGGAAAAATGAAATCATTCAAATGTTTAATAAAGAGCTTTTGAATGATTTTGTAGAAAGCAAAAAATCTGTTATGGAGAGATTAAAAACAGCTAAGGATAAAGAGGAAGGGAATAAAATCTATAATGAGTATGTAGCTACTAACAAACTTATGTTAGAAAAAATAAATGAAGCACATTCTGAGCTACTTGAAAATGTTTTTATGACTGATTCAAAATATAATTATAATGGGAAACCTGTGACTGCTTTAGTTGATAAAGATATTCCTGCTGATTATGGAGTGAAACCACATGGATATACCGTAAGTTATACGCTTCGAGTGATTAATACAGGTGGATTTTTTAACCTCTTAAACGAATTTGGAAGCACAGTTTCTCAGCTAGTAATTCCGATGTCAGACCAAGCGGTCGTAAGAAGTGAATATCATTCCATTAAAGAGGTAGATCCTTATTATAATGTTTATAATGATGTGTCACAGACGAAATGGTCATCATCAATCGTTAATGTTGATGGAGATAATTTGTCGTGGGCAGTTGATGGTAGTGGCAATGCAGTCGTATGGGCAAAAAACGCATCAAGTCCTATAAATCTAAAGGATGGCACATTAGCATTAGCAAATAATGCAGCCATCAAAACGATTAAATTTGATTCACCAGTTATTGGTACAAACTTTTCTAAGTTATTTTACGGTGATATTAATCTAACGTCAGTAAATTTGTCCCACGTAGATTCAAGTGATGTCTCTGACTTCTCTAGCATGTTTGAGGGGTGCAGTTCATTAGCGACAGTAGATTTGTCACAAATGGATACATCTACAGCTAAAAACATGAGTAGAATGTTTTATGGCGCTTCTTCATTAACAAGTTTAGATTGCTCTTCATTTAACACGAGTAATGTAAGTGATATGAGTCAAATGTTTGCAAATACATCGAGCGTTACAAACTTAAATGTCAGC
>ERZ772910.22-NODE-22-length-92991-cov-5.472099_pt1 | contig 92991 bp, 85 predicted proteins | sample MGYA00511357_ERZ772910 | MGnify/ENA primary metagenome ERZ772910 (study PRJEB29015, sample SAMEA2738096) | human oral metagenome | biome: human oral; feature: human-associated habitat; material: saliva | place: China | collected 2193 ... | reverse complement strand
TCTTCTCTAACATGACGTCTGCAAATGAGACTTCGTCGTTGGTGGATTTTCCTTGTCTTACCATAATTTTGTATCATCTTACTTATAGTGCTAATATACGAAATAATACGCTAAAAAACAATAGGATAAGTGGTAAAATAGACTGTTTTATTGTGCAAAGGTCTCTTATCCCGAATTCGCCTATAATATAGTCCCGAACTGTTCAGAGCAGCCTTCGTTGGTTGTTTGTTTGTGATAAAAGGAACTAATACACTATACTGCGGTTCCGACCTATTCGTGATATTCTTTGTCAGTTGTTTGTGCTGAAAAGATGCAAGGTGGGAAGCTGTAAGTAGAAAATAAGTTTTGCTCACGCCCTTTTTTCGTGTAATTTTGCAGCATTATTGCTTATTATGGCAGACTATCAGCAGAAAAAGAACTTACTCGGGCTTACGCCTTCGGAATTGAAAGATGTGGTGCGCTCATTGCAGTTGCCCACTTTTGTGGGTAAACAGATTGCTCGTTGGCTTTACGTGCACCACGTAAGGGAGATCGACGAGATGACCAATCTTTCGCTGGCAGCGCGAGATTTGCTGAAGCAGCAGTATGTGATTGGCAATTCTTCGCCCATAGATGCCCAATACAGTAAAGATGGGACGATTAAGTATCTGTATCGTACGCTGTCGGGAGATTATATCGAGACGGTTTTTATTCCGGACGGAGATCGGGGCACGCTTTGCGTTTCGTCGCAAGTGGGCTGCAAGATGCATTGCGCCTTTTGTATGACCGGACGCCAAGGCTATGTCGCTTCTTTGTCGGCCGCTGATATTTTAAATCAAATTTACTCCTTGCCGGAGCGCGAACGGCTTACGAATATCGTGTTTATGGGGCAAGGAGAACCTTTTGACAACTTAGATAACGTCTTGCGGGCCACGGAGATTCTGACATCGCCCGAGGGATATGCTTGGAGTCCGAAGCGGGTTACGGTGAGTACGATAGGCCTCCTGCAAGGCTTAAAGCGCTTTTTGGATGAGAGTAAGTGTAGCTTGGCCATCAGTCTTCACCACGCCGTGCCGGCAGAGCGAGAAAAGATAATGCCCGTGGAGCGCGCTTATCCTATCAAAGACGTTGTGCGCCTGCTGAAGCAATATGACTTCTGTCGGCCTCGAACGAATGAAAGCGTAGGGAGTAAACAGCGTCGCTTGTCGTTTGAATATATCGTGTTTTCAGGCATAAACGATAGCTTGAAAGATGCTGCAGCGATCATCGATTTGCTCAAAGGTTTGGATTGTAGAATCAACCTCATCAGGTTTCATCAAATACCGGATACGCTGCTTAAAGGCGTCGATGACCAAAAGATGCTTCGCTTTCGCGACTATTTGACCGCGCACGGTATCTTTACTACGATTCGCGCATCGCGTGGGCAGGATATTTTTGCCGCTTGCGGCTTGCTGTCGACCAAGAAGCAGGAAGAGGAATTAAAAGAAAAGAAATAACAACCTTGTTGGTGCAGATGGCGTAAGCTGATTGGCATAAACAAATGAACAATAAAATGAATAACATGAGAGATAATCAAAGAGAGGCAGCTGGCGCTGCTCATTTGCCTCAATCGCATATAAAGGTAGGCATCACGCACGGAGATACAAACGGCGTAGGTTATGAATTGATCTTTCAAACTTTTGGAAATCCTGCAATGTTTGAAATGTGCACGCCGATTGTTTATGGTTCTCCACAGATTGCTAATGCGCATAAGAAAGCTTTAGGCTTACAGCTGAATTACCAAATAATAGAGGATAGTGCCCGATCAGTTGATGGGCAACTCAATCTTATCGATTGCGTAAAAAAAGATGTGCCGGTTAATCTTGGTCAACCGGATAAGGCTGCGGGCTTTGCGGCTTATTGTGCCTTGGAGCGTGCGACGGCAGATTTGCGCGAGGGAAAGATTGATGTGCTCGTTACTGCGCCGATAGACAAGTTTACGATTCAGAGTGACGACTTTCATTTCACCGGACATACAGAATACTTGCAAGATCGTTTGAAAGGCGAGTATGAACCGCTGATGATTTTAATGAATGGTCAGTTGCGTGTGGCTTTAGTGACGACGCATTTGCCACTTCGTGAAGTTGCTTCGGCCATAACTGCGGAAAACGTAGAATTGAAACTTCGATTGTTACAACGCTCTTTGCGTACAGACTTCCTGCTTCCTATGCCGCGCATTGCTGTGCTGTCTTTGAACCCACATTGTGGCGATAATGGTACAATTGGAAATGAGGAAGCAGACATCATAAAGCCGGTTATAGAAAAGCTGGTCAAAGAAGGTAAACACGTCTTCGGCCCTTATCCTGCTGATGGCTTTTTCGGCTCAGAGCTTCATCACCGATTTGATGCCGTATTGGCTATGTATCACGATCAAGGATTGGCGCCTTTTAAGGCTCTTGCTATGGAAGAAGGCGTAAACTTTACGGCCGGACTATCCGCTGTGCGCACTTCGCCGGACCATGGTGTGGCTTACGATATTGCCGGCAAAGGCGTGGCTTCTGTTGCGTCTTTTAGATCTGCTGTTTATTCGGCCATAGATATTTATAGAAACAGAAAAGCGGATGCAGCTGCTAAAGCCGATCCACTGCCATTAGGACTCTACGAGAAGAGGCAGGAGAATGAGCGCGCCCGCAAGGTTGCTAAAAACGATTCGACAGAATGAATTACGCCATTATTGCGGCCGGCGAAGGATCGCGTCTGATGCAGGAGGGCGTAGAACAACTCAAGCCCTTGGTTGAATTAAACGGAGAGCCGATGATTCATCGGTTGATTCGTATCTTCAATGCCAACGGAGCGGAGCAGATCGCTATTGTCGCCAATGATCTTTATCCTGAAACGGCTGAGTATGTGCGCAAATTAATGTCGGAGCCTTTTGGGAAGCATTGTCGACTGGCTGTGAAGTCCACACCAAGCTCAATGCATAGCTTTTATGCCTTATCCTCACTCCTTGAAGAAGGCCCTTTTTGCCTTACGACGGTAGATACGATCTTTAGAGAAGAGGAGTTTGCTCGTTACATAGCGGATTTTTCTACAACGCCTTATGATGGCTTGATGGGCGTGAGCGATTTTATAGATGATGAGCGCCCGCTTTATGTCGAAATCGGCGATCACTTGATGATTTCTGATTTTGGAGATACGGCAACGCAAGACTCAAAATATATTTCCGGTGGAATATATGGATTGAAACCAACATGCTTACAGACGCTTCAACGTTGTATGGCTGAAGGGCTGCATAGAATGCGTAATTTCCAGCGAGGGTTAATTAAAGATGGGCGAAAACTGCAAGCTTGGCCCTTTTCTAAAGTTTTGGATATAGATCACGCCTCTGATATTTTGAAAGCCGAACAATTCTTGGCAACGGATAAAGCCCTTTGACTATGCAGATACTTGGCGTGCGGCGTGCTCATCGCTTTTCCCCCAACTCAGTGGCGAGAGATGCTGAGATTTTTAATGAGGTAGTTAGGTTTTTGAGCAGTCTTGGCCATTCTGTGGTCGCGGTTGACGAGGATGCGTTGCGTTATAATAAGATCTACGATCGGATTTTCTCAATGGCGCGAAGTGAGGAGGCTTTAGTGCAACTCCTCGACTTTGAGCGACACGACTGCCCGGTGATAAATTCTCCGCAGGCCTTATTGCGAACTTCGCGCGTTTTCTTCTATGAATTGCTCCTTGCGGCCGGCATTCCGCAACCTCAAAGTTGGGTGTTGGAATATCCCTATTCGCTTCCGCCTGATTTAGATTACCCTTTGTGGATTAAGCGTGGAGAAGGTTGTGCACAAGCAAAGGGTGACGTACAATATATATGTAATGAAGCCGCTTTGAAAACTGCTTTGCAAACTTTTCAATCCGAAGCGCCGAAGAGGTTGCTTTTATCACGGCATTTGCAAGGTGATTTGATTAAGTTCTATGGTGTAGCCGGAACGAGTTTCTTCCATTCGCTTTACCCTACGCAACAAGGCGGCTTTAGCAAGTTTGGATTGGAGCAAAATAATGGCAAGCCTCACTGCTATCCGTTTTCTTTGCCCCAACTGCAAGCTGCTGCGGAGCGAGCATCAAAGATAAGTGGTCTAAGCGTGTATGGAGGTGATGCCATCGTTCAAGCAGACGGCTCTTTCTACATTATTGATTTTAACGATTGGCCGAGTTTCTCTCCCTGTGCCAATGCTGCGGCCGAAGCTATTTCGCAATTGATTCTTTCCGATTATGACAGTTAACAGCAATATAGAGACAACGTTAAAGTCCGGTGATACTGAAGAATGGTTGGACTTATATTTTACGCGCCCGCTTGGCTTTTTCTGGGCGAAACTCTTCGCTCGCCTCCACGTTCATCCTAATATTGTGACCATCTTTAGCATCTTCTTAGGCGTAGGAGCCGGTTTTTGCTTCTATTTTGAGGATTTGCGTTGGACTGTTTGCGGTATTTGCCTTCTTGTATGGGCAAATATTTATGATAGTTGCGATGGACAACTCGCTCGGATGACAGGCCAGAAAACTAAATTAGGTCGTATCTTGGATGGGTTCGCAGGTGATGCGTGGTTCTTTACAATTTATTTCTTTATTTGTTTGCGCCTGACACCCGTTTGGGGTGTTTGGGTTTGGCTCTTAGCGGCTTTGGCCGGACTGATTTGCCATGCCAAACAATGCCAATTGGCCGATTATTATCGCAATGTGCATCTTTTTGTACTAAAAGGTAAATCCGGTAGCGAGTTAGATAGTTCTGCGAAAGTAAAGGCAGATTATGAAGCGCTTCGTTGGGGAAATGATTTTATACAAAAGTTGTTCTTGTATTTTTATATAGGATATACCAAAAGCCAAGAGCAGATGACGCCTTCTTTTCAGCATTTGCGCGCAGCATTGCAAGCGAAAATAGGCGAACGAAGTTGGCCCGAACAACTCCGAAAGGACTTTCGCCAAGGCAGTTTGCCTTTGATGAAATATGCCAACATCTTGACTTTTAATACGCGAGCCATCGTTTTATACATTTCGCTTCTATGCTTTGTTCCGTGGGCCTATTTTATTTTTGAGATAACGGTGATGAATGTGCTGTTCTTCTATATGCGCCAACGCCACGAGCAACTTTGTCGCCAACTTTATCAAAATCTGCCGACTTATGAAGCCACTATATAGAAATCTCTTTCTTTTGTTTGGATTGGTCAGCATAGGTTTTATGCTGTATAGTTTTGGAACGGATTTCGCCGATTGGCAAACTTCGCTCCTCAATGCCGGGTTTTATCTTCCTGCGGTTGTGGGTTGTTGGGTTGTTGTGTATGCTTTCAATGCGCGAGCTTACCAAGAAATCGTCAATTGTGTTTCTCCCGATAAGCGCTTGTCCTATTTGCACGCTTACAAACTCACGGTTAGCGGCTTCGCCTTTAGTTATACGACGCCCTTTGGCTTTGGTGGCGCTCCATATCGTGTGATGGAATTGAGCCGTTATATCGGAACGCCTTGTGCGATGTCTTCTACCGTTCTTTATTCGATGATGCACATTCTCTCCCATTTTTTCTTGTGGATGACCGGCGTTGTATGTTTTGTGCTGTTTTACACAGATCGCTTAGATTCGACTACGATCATTCTTCTCGTCATCTTTGTCCTGATCTTTTTCGTCGTACTTTATTTTTTCTATTATGGTTATAAAAACGGCCTGATTGTCAAACTCTATTCGATATTGCTGAAAATACCGGGCATCAGGAAGTATGCACGTCGATTTTATACAAAAAATGAACAGGCGATGCAGCAAGTGGATCAAAACATCTCTTACCTGCATGCCCGCCCAAAAGCCTTCTATTCTTCGCTCGTTTTAGAATACGTCGGGCGCGTATGCAATAGTCTTGAATATTTCTTTATTCTGCGCAGCTTGGGCATACCCGTCGATTTCTTTGATGCGTTGTTGGTTCTGGCTTTCTCTTCGTTGATCGGTAACCTCTTGTTTTTCTTCCCGATGCAATTGGGCGCGCGCGAGGGTAGTTTGGCTGCCATTGTCCGCATTTTAGGATTTGGTAACCCCTCCTTAGGTTTGTTTGCCAGCTTCTATACGCGCATTCGCGAACTCTTTTGGATTATTGTCGGCGTCTTGTTGGTGAAAGTGGGCAATCAAAAAATGATGAAATAATGCAAGCAATACTCTTCGATTATGGCGGTACGCTGGATACGAATGCCGTGCATTGGTCCAACGTGCTTTGGGCCGGCTTTCAACAGATGAAAGCACCATTTAGCAAAGACCATTTTAGCGAGGCCTATGTCTATGCTGAGCGTAAATTAGCGCAAGTTCCACTTATCCAGCCTTCTGATGATTTTCATAGTTTGTTGCTAAAAAAAGTGCGAATAGAGGTCGATTATCTCATTGAACACGATATTTGGGAAGCCACAGTCGCAGAACAGTCGGCTATGGTCCGTGGCGTAGCCGATTATGGTAATGCTTACGTCCACCGCAACTTAGAGCGCGTGCGGCCGATCTTGAGACGGCTCTCACAACACTATAATTTAATTTTGGTGACCAACTTTTATGGTAACATACAAGCCGTACTCGCAGCCTACGATCTGAATTTCTTCAGTCAAATCGTAGAGAGTGCAGTGGTTGGGGTGCGCAAACCGGACCCCCGTATCTATGCCTTGGGCCTTGAAGCTGCAGCTTGTGCTGCGGAAGACGTGGTAGTCGTCGGCGACAGCTATGAAAAAGATATACTTCCTGCAAAATCCTTAGGCTGCCATACCATTTGGTTAAAAGGAGAGGGTTGGACGAAGGAAGAACGTCAGGACAATGGGGCGGCAGATGTCATTATTGAAGATATAACCGCGATAGAGCATTTGTTGCTATCGGACAAAGGGTAGGATAGGGCTATTTACCGCACTATGATTTCTTAATACAGGCAGCGCATGTCCTAATCTCCGCATCTTAATTCTTATTATTTAGCAACGAAAGATAGACTCGGGAGAGATGAAAGTCCGCTTCGGCGCCTTTTTATCGTGAGCGTACGTTTGTTTCATCGTGAGCGTACGAATGTCCTTACGTGAGCGTACATTTGTTTCACCGTGGTGAAACTTTGAAAAGATAAGTTTTGCGCGGCTGAAAATGGACTTGAGGCAGTCGGAAAGTCAGCCCGAGTGAACGAAAATCTTGTATTTAAGGGTAAAAATGCAAGAAGCTTTTGCCATACTTTGGTCGTGCCGATGCTTGTTTCTAAATTTGCAGAAAACAAATTAAGTATGCAGTTTCGGATATATCAGCCGCTGCCCGGGCGCACCTTGTCGCAGGAGTTGGATGACTTGTTGCTCCAACTTTATGACGTGAAGACGAGTTTCACACGTGTATATTTCTCAGACGTAAAAAACCAGTTGCCTACTTTTGAGTGTCACCCCCTTGCTCAAAAGCTGAACGAGGGCGTCGTAGCTTACGTGGAACAACCTCCATTAGATGGGAGTAAGGTCGCTTTGCAAACCGTGGAGGGCGATACTTCTCACTTTATGTTTCAAACCATAAGATTTGATGAATCAGAAAAGCTTCAGTCGTCTGAAGAACAGACATTTGAGGCCTTTGAACACCATATTTCCTTTCTCCACAAACAAGGCTTGAGTCTCAAAGACAACTGCCTGCGCACTTGGTGCTTTGTTCACGATATTGATCGCCATTATGAAGGATTCATCAGTGGGCGTAACCAATTGTTTGCACGAGAGGGGTTGAACAAAGATTCTCACTTTATTGCCTCAACGGGCATAGGTGGAAGTTTTGCATATAATGCGGCGCTTGTCGGTATCGACTTTTTGTCGGTAGATAAAACTTATAGTGATACCATAAGATACTTGCAGGCCCCTGAATATCTGAATCGGACGGAGGAATATGGCGTGGCCTTTGAGCGAGGAGCAACAATCGACGTGGCAGGTGAACGCTACTTCTTTATTTCCGGAACCGCCAGTATCGATAAACAAGGAAACATTGTGCATCCCGGCGATGTTGTGACGCAAGCCGGCCGTTTGTTTCTTAATATTCAGGAATTGCTCAAAGATGGTGGTGGTAGTTTGGCAGATTTACAATCCGTTATAATCTATCTGCGTGACATCGCCGATTATGTTACCATAGATCGTTATATGAGAATGCGTTTTCCGCAACTTAGTTTTCTCATTGTGCAAGCTCGTGTTTGTAGGCCGGGATGGCTGATTGAAGTAGAAGGCGTAGCAGCTAAATCATTATAAGTAGCTGTATCCCCTTGCATAAGCCTTTAGAGTTTCTTCGTCCAAACTGATCAGTGAAAGTTGTGGAGAACAGGCTTTCGGAGAAATAAAAGAGTAGCTGAATTCGCGTTATTTTTATCGATATTTTGCCTATAAAAGAAGAAAAACTACGAGATATAGTGGGAGGAGACTACCCGTTGGGCTTTTTTTTGGATAGAAACTTAGGCCTTTTCGTTTGTTTTTGCGAAATTTGCGAATCAATTAAAATGCCCAAGATGGAATATACAGCCCGCCAGATCGCAGATCTTCTGCAAGGAACCCTTGAGGGGAATCCTGAAGCGGTGATTAATACATTTGCCAAAATAGAAGAGGGATGTCAGGGAGCCATTTCTTTTATGGCTGATTTACACTACGAACATTACCTGTATGAAACGCTCTCAAGCGTAGTGCTTGTAAATACTGATTTTCAACCAACGCAACCGGTTAAGGCTACACTTATACGCGTGCCGAATGCGAGAGAGGCAATTGGTCGTTTACTTACAATATATCAGCAGCAAACGCAACGCCGGAGGGGAATACATCCGCGGGCGGTGATAGCTGAATCAGCCCAAATCGGTAAGAATTGCTACATAGGTCCTTCTGTTTATATCGGAGAAGGAGTAGTTGTTGGCGATGATACGCAGATTTATGCCAACTGTGTGATCGAAGAGCGGAGTAAGGTCGGCAAAGGTTGCTTGTTGTATCCCAATGTATCTGTCTATCACGATTGCAACATTGGTGATCGCGTTATTTTACATAGTGGTTGCTGCATAGGTGCTGATGGTTTTGGCTTCGCACCCGCGGCAGAAGGTTATGAAAAGATACCGCAAATTGGCAATGTTATTATCGAAGATGATGTCGAAATAGGAGCAAATTCTTGCGTAGATCGCGCCGTGATGGGATCTACCTTGATACATAAAGGTGTGAAATTGGATAATCTGATTCAGATTGCTCACAATTGCGAGATTGGCTCGAACACTGTAATGTCGGCACAAGTCGGCATTGCCGGATCTGTAAAGGTGGGCGATTGGTGTATGTTTGGCGGGCAAGTAGGCGTCGCCGGACATATTTCCATTGCGGATCATACCAATTGCGGTGCTCAAGCCGGTATAGCAGGGAGCATACGTAAAGGCAATAGAACGTTGTTGGGTTCTCCGGCAATGGATGCTAAGGCTTATGCGCGCAGCTATGCCGTGTTCAAAAGTTTGCCGGAAATGCGCAAAGAACTGAATGATATCAATGAGAATTTAGAAGATGCGGCAGATCACGCTTGATGATCTGTATGGTATTACTGCCGTAGTATTTATATAGTATGCAAGGACTAAATTAAAACGAACACTGAATGAAACAAACGACGCTGAAAGGATCATTTTCACTATACGGAAAGGGGTTACATACGGGATTAAGTCTTACTGTAACCTTTAATCCGGCTCCGGAAAATTATGGTTATAAGATTCAACGTATAGACCTGCCGGGTGAACCTATTATCGAAGCTATCGCAGAAAACGTTGTAGATACGAGTAGAGGAACGGTCGTGGCAAAGGGAGAAGCCCGCTGCAGCACTATTGAACACGCAATGGCCGCCCTTTATGCTTTGGGTATCGACAACTGTATGATTAGAGTAAACGGTCCGGAATTTCCCATTCTTGATGGTAGCTCAGAAGTGTTTGTTAAGAATATAAAGGAGGTAGGTATTACAGAGCAAAATGCTGAAAAAGATTTTTTCGTTATCAAACATAAGATAGAGTTTCGCGACGAGAAGACCGGCTCAAATATCATCATATTACCGGACGATCAGTTCTCAATAACAGCAATGATATCCTTTGATTCCGAGTTTATCGGCAGCCAATTTGCGACGCTGGATGATATACAAGATTTCTCGAGAGAGATTGCACCGGCTCGCACCTTTGTCTTTGTGCGTGAAATAGAACCCTTGCTGAGTGCTGGTCTGATTAAAGGTGGTGATTTGGATAACGCTATCGTTATTTATGAGAGACAAGTTTCTCAGGAAACTTTAGACAAATTGGCTGATCACCTGCACGTAGAGCGTAAGGACGCAACGCGTTTAGGCTATATCAATAAGCGTCCACTGACTTGGTCGAACGAACCGGCGCGCCATAAGTTGCTCGATATAATTGGAGATATGGCCTTAATTGGTCGTCCTATCCAAGGCAGAATCATCGCAACGCGCCCCGGACATACTATAAACAATAAGTTTGCGCGCCAAATGCGGCGCGAAATTCGTCAGCACGAGATTCAGTCGCCGAAGTATGATCCAAATGCAACCCCATTAATAGACATCAATCGTATACACCGTCTGCTTCCACATCGATATCCTATGCAATTAGTGGATAAGGTTATTGAGATGGGGTCGGATTATATCGTTGCAGTAAAGAACGTAACCGGCAATGAGCCTTTCTTTCCTGGTCATTTTCCCACGGAACCGGTAATGCCGGGCGTTTTACAGATTGAAGCAATGGCGCAATCAGGCGGCTTGCTTATCTTGAATACGTTAGAGCATCCTGAAAATTATAGTACTTACTTCTTGAAGATAGACAATGTGAAGTTTCGGCAGAAAGTTGTGCCAGGCGATACACTTATCTTCAAGGTTAAATTACTTTCTCCCGTTCGTCACGGCATTTCTTCTATGCGTGGTTTCGCCTTTGTAGGAGAAAAGGTGGTGATGGAAGCCACTTTTACAGCACAAATCGTAGAGAATAAAACGAATAAAACATAAACAAACTCGTCATTATCCTATAAACATATGAGCAGCCTTATATCCCCGCTCGCATTTGTCTCTCCTGAGGCAAAAATTGGAGAAAACTGCGAAATCGGTCCTTTTTGTTATATTGATAAGAACGTAGTTATTGGAGACAATAATGTAGTTATGAATTCTGTGACCATTTTATCTGGTGCACGGATTGGCAGTGACAATGTCATCTTTCCTGGTGCAGTGATCAGTGCAATCCCGCAAGATTTAAAATTTAAAGGTGAAGAGACTACAGCAGAAATAGGCAATAATAATAAGATCCGTGAGAATGTCACGATCAATAGGGGTACGGCTGCCAAGCAAAAAACCATTGTAGGTGATAACAACTTATTAATGGAAGGAATGCACGTAGCGCATGATGTGTGTCTTGGTAGCGGTTGTATCATTGGCAATTCTACGAAAATAGCCGGCGAGGTTGAGATAGATGACTTTGCTGTGATTAGTGCTAATGTCTTGATTCATCAATTTTGTCACATTGGTAGTTACGTAATGGTTGGAGGTGGAACGCGCACCGGTCAAGATGTGCCTCCCTATACTATGGCTGCACGTGAACCTGTAGCTTATTGTGGTCTAAACTTGGTCGGTTTACGTCGTCATGGTTTTTCTTCAGAAGTGATAGATCAAATACACGAAACTTATCGCTTGTATTACAATACAGGTATGTCGCGCGAAGAAAGTTTTGAAACAATTAAGCGCATTTTCCCCAATTCAAAAGAAGTGAATTATATCATTGACTTTATCAAAAACTCAAAGAGAGGAGTAATCAAATGAGATTTAAAATAAAATTTATATCTGACGAAGTTGAGGGTTTTTTGCGTGAAATTGAGATTAATGATGACGCAAGCTTTTTAGACCTAAATCAAGCTGTACTTAAAGCCTGCGATTATCCTGACGATCAAATGACGTCTTTCTTTTTGTGCAATGATGAATGGGAGAGAGGCGTGCAGGTTACGCGCGAAGATATGATGGCTGGTGAGAGCGAGGACATCTATGTGATGGAAGATACTCGACTTTCAGAGTTTATTGAAGATGAAGGGCAACACTTGGAGTTTGTTTTTGATCCTTTCAATGACCGGTTCTTTTATATGACTGTCAGAGCAATCCTTTCGGGTGAAGGGCAGTCTATCTTTGATATAGTAAGAAGCAAAGGAGATGCTCCCGCGCAAATCAATGAATTACTAGATGTAGAGACACTTATTGCGAAAAAAAGCGAACTATTGGAGGCTGATGATGCTTACTTCGCAGATGACAGTTCTCCTTTTAACGAAGAGGATATAGATTTAGAAGGCTTTGAGATTAGCGATGAGTAATCCTTTTAATTATCGCTTAAGCTTGTTATATCAAAGGGGTAATGGAGAAGACTTTGCTTGTTTTACTTGGGCCAACTGCAGTCGGCAAGACAAAAACAGCTTTAGCAATAGCAGAGCTTTTTTCTTCGCCCATTATCAACGCTGACTCTCGACAATTATATCGGGACTTACCCATAGGAACGGCTGCTCCAACTGTTGAGGAACAAGCACTTGTCAAACACTATTTTGTGGGGGATCTATCACTGACCGATTATTATAGTGCAGCGCAATATGAGACTGATGTTTTATCCCTATTATCTCGTTTGTTTGCAGAAAGAGACATAGTAGTTCTTTCTGGAGGCTCAATGCTGTATATAGATGCTGTTTGTAATGGGATTGACTATATTCCTACGATCGACGCATCTACCAGATATTTGTTAAACGAGCGCTTAAAGGCTGAAGGTCCAGAAGCTTTAAAAGCTGAATTGAAGTTGTTAGATCCTGCTTATTATCAGCAAGTAGATTTAAAGAATACTGCGCGTATCGTACACGCCTTGGAGGTTTGCTATATGACAGGACAGCCTTTTTCTTCTTTTCGTACAAAATCTCGTAAATCACGGCCATTTCGTGTGGTGAAATTTGGACTTTGGCGAGATAGAGCAGAACTCTTTGAGCGCATAAGCCAGCGCACTGAGGAGATGATGATCCAGGGTTTGCTGGAAGAGGCAAAGCGCGTCCTTCCTTTTCGTCATAACAATGCATTAAACACTGTCGGTTACAAAGAACTTTTTAAATACTTCGATGGTGAATGGGATTTACCCTTTGCCGTTGAAAAAATAAAGAGAAATACAAGAGTCTATAGCAAGAAGCAAATGACTTGGTTTAAAAAAGATCCAGAGGTTCATTGGTTTAAGGCTAACGACAATCCTGCTTATCATATCATGCAAAGCTTTGCAAAAAATACAGTTTAAGTAAAGGCAAAGGTTGCATATATATAATGTGTGACTTACATTTGCAATATCCAAACTATTCAGAGATTATATGCAAACAAAATCCCATAGCCTATTAGGCAAAATTAAAGTTTTTTTTGTGCGTCTGAAGCAAGGCGTTCGTCGTTTTTGGACTTGGTATAAGCATTTATACTTAGGGCAACCTTGGTGGAAGAAGACTCTTGCCGGGATTCTTAGCTTCTTTTCATTGCTCTTGATATACATCATAGCCGTGATGACCAACTTCCTTTGGCTGTTTGGGAAGTCTCCTTCGCTTAGCGAGATTATGCACCCGAAGAATCCTTCTGCTTCCGAAATTTACAGTGCAGACGGACAAATGATAGGTAGATATTATAATGAGAATCGCTCACCCGTACCTTACGATTCTATTAATAAAGTCTTTTTTGAAGCCTTGGTTGCTACTGAAGACGAGCGCTTCTATGAACACCACGGTATAGACTATCAAGGATTGGCTGCTGCAGCTAAAGATGCTTTACTTGGACATCCGCGTGGTGCATCTACGATTACGCAGCAGTTGGTGAAGAATATGTTCCGTGTGCGAACGCAGTATGGTACAGGATTGTTAGGTAAGATTCCCGGCGTGCGGATTCTTATAATGAAGAGTAAGGAGATGATCATTGCCACAGAGATAGAATTAACCAATTCTAAACAGGATATACTTCGAATGTATGCAAATACTGTCGATTTTGGTTCTAACTCATATGGTATTAAGACGGCTGCCAAGACTTATTTCAATACTACACCGTCAAAACTTAAAACGGAAGAAGCGGCCGTACTTGTTGGAATGTTGAAAGCTACGAATGCTTTTAATCCGCGTATCAATCCAAAACGAAGTTTGGCGCGTCGCAATACGGTCTTGGAGAAGATGTGCGCAAGAAAGTTTTTGACGCGTCAAGAGTGCGACTCTTTGAAGCAACTTCCCATTGAATTGAAGTTTACCATAGAAGATCCTACTGATGGCTTGGCGCCTTATTTTCGCCAGGCTGTGGCCGATTATCTGAAAAAGCAATTGCCCGATTTAGATCTGTATACTGATGGTGTTAAAGTCTATACCACTTTAGATGCAAAGATGCAGCAATATGCAGAAGAGGCTGTCAGAGAGCAGATGAAGGTAGTGCAGCGAAACTTTGATGTGCATTGGCGCGGATTAGGAGAGCCTTGGCGTGATGAAGAGGGAAAGATAATACCTCGTTTTATTGAAGATATTGCGGCTCGTAGTGATGCTTATAAACAATTGGCTGCACGCTATCCTAATAATCCTGATTCTGTAAACTATTACCTCAATAAGCCGCATAAGGTGAAACTCTTTGGTTACGATGGTGAAAAAGAAGAGGAAATGAGTACGATGGACTCTATTCGCTTTATGGTAAAGTTTATGCATGCCGGTTTTGTCTCAATGGAGCCAAATACGGGGTATGTAAGAGCTTGGGTAGGTGATATTGATTTTGATGCTTGGAAGTACGACAAAGTTCGTTCTATGCGTCAACCGGGTTCAACGTTCAAACTCTTTGTCTATTCAGCAGCTATGGAGAGCGGCTTGATACCTTCTGATAGTCGTAAGGATGAATATATTCAGATGGAAGTCTACGATAAAATTAAGAAGAAAGATGTGATTTGGCGTCCGCATAACGCCAATGGACGTTTTTCCAATGCAAATATTCCATTACGCGCTGCTTTTGCTCGAAGTATCAATACTATAGCCGTTAAGGTTGGGCAGGAAGTTGGCATTCCTCGCGTGGTTCAAACAGCTAAGGCAATGGGTATCAAGTCGCCTTTAGATGATACGCCCTCTTTAGCTTTAGGCTCCAGTGATGTTAATCTTATAGAGATGGTTAATGCTTATGGCACGATAGCCAACGAAGGTGTTCACGTCGAACCTGTACTCGTCACGAAAGTCGTAGATAGTGAAGGAAAGGTCCTTTATGAAAATAAGACCGAAAGTTCACAAGCTATTTCGTGGCGTTCAGCTTTCTTTATGCAGAAGATGCTTGAAGCCGGTATGACTGATGCGGGGGGCACCTCACAGAGTATGCGTCATTATATGAGTGCCCCATATTGGAATAAGCAGATCGAAGTAGGTGGCAAGACCGGTACGTCAAACAACCACTCTGATGCTTGGTTTATCTGCGTTACACCGGCACTTGTCAGCGGAGCCTGGGTTGGTGGAGAATATCGCAGTATTCATTTCCGTACGGGCGCTTTAGGTCAAGGTAGCAAGACGGCCCTGCCGATTGTCGGACTCTTTATGCAAAAGGTATTGGCTGATCCGCAGTTGAGTCCGCGTTATATCAAGAAATTCCCACTACCGAAAGAGGCCATCAATCCTAATGACTATGGTGGCGACTATATCGGTTCGCCCAATACTGATGCAGACAGCCGACAGGGTGGATCTGATTCGCTTAGCAATGCGTCTGAAGATCTATTCGGTAATGAAGAAGCTGAGTCCAAACCTTCGGAATCGACTGCTCCGCGGGCAGAACCTGCACAAGAAAATGTGCCGGCTGAAGATAAGAAAGGCAAGGCGGGGCGTCATAAGGATAAGAAGCAACCCGTTAAAGATAGTGAGGATCTGTTCAACTGATGAAATATCGACAAACCTTAGAAAAACCCTCCTCGGCTCGTAGGGCTGAGGAGGATTTCTAATGTAAGTCTTACCGGGCTCTAACCTCCGGTGGTGGTCTTACCGGGCTTCTTCTGCTTCTCCACGCGGAAGAACTCAACGTTCTTCAGTCGGCGGAAATCGGCCGTGGGCGTGAAGAGGATCTTGGTCTTTGAGATGCATTACGCAGGCTTAAAATCCGCTTCTTTCTCTACGGCTTTCGACGAGAAAGTAGGGCGGAACGTCCCGAGCGGACCGCCATCGACAATGTAACCCTTCGAGCAATACTCGTTGAACACTTTGCGGAACTTGTAGAATACGGCAGTCACGTCGGCATCGCCCACCGTACTGTCTTCCGCCATCCGCTCGCAAAGTTTGTCGAACGAAATGCGCTGTTTCTGGCAAATCGGGCTTGCCACGAACATTTCCTTGCCCTTCAACGGGCCGATACTCATTTTTCGTTTGTTCAAAGAATAGTCCATGATACTGTAAACCGAATTGGGGTTAAAAAAATGGAGCTTGTAACATTTGGTACCGACAGCCAGAAGGCTTACGCTTACCTTTGCAACATACAAGAAAGGAAATAAGTGCAAGGCTTACATCAGTGGAGTAGGGGCAACGCGCCCCGAGATGCTGTTGCAGCCGCCAAGATCAATTAACGTGAAACTTAAAATTAAGGCAATGGAAGATATGCTACGCGGCCTTTCGGCCAAAGATACGGAGCGACTGAGCGCTCTCTTACAAATCGAGGAGGATTATGAGACGGGAAAAATCGACTTGAAAGAGGCCCGTCGCCAACTGAGTGAGAAGGTGGGTCGTGTACACCCTTATGATATTGCGAAGGCTGAACAACACCTGGTACCCGCTGACGATGAAGAGTGTCGCAAAGTCGATATGAAAAAGACTTTGCAGTTGTTGGATGGCTTCTTGGATACGTCGCGCCCGGACTTGCCGGCTGACCATCCCATTATGCTTTACTATCGTGAGAATGATGAGATGCGGAAACATTTGGCCGAGGTCGAGAACTTGTTGCAGTTTCCATTGATTAAGAATCAGTGGCTCGAACTGTATGAGGCTTTGCTGCAATATCCCGTACATTATACGCGCAAGCAGAACCAGCTTTATCCGCTATTGGAGAAAAAGGGCTTTGATAGGCCAACGACGACGATGTGGACTTTCGACGATTTTGTTCGCGATGAAATTAAGGCGGCTAAGCGCTTGCTTGATGAAGATAAGGATGATGAATTCTTGGCGCGCCAAAAGGATGTGTTGGCTTACACGCGCGATTTGATGGAAAAAGAAGAGACGATTCTTTATCCTACGTCCTTAGCGATGATTTCTCCTGCTGAGTTTGAAGAGATGAAGGAGGGAGACCGAGAAATTGGGTTCGCTTTTATTGAGCCGGAGGAGTCGCTTGTCAAGCAGCCAACACAAACGCCGGCTACAGAGACGAGCGGATTTGCAGCCGAACTACAAGCTTTGTTGGGAAAATATGGTTATTCGGTGGGCAATGATAAGGATCAGGTGTTAGAAGTTAAGACCGGAAAGCTTACATTAGAGCAAATCAACTTGATTTTTCGCCATTTACCCGTCGACATCTCTTTTGTTGATGAAAACGAACTTGTGAAATTCTATTCGGATACGCCGCATCGCGTCTTCCCGCGTAGCAAGAATGTTATCGGTCGTCAGGTTACCAATTGCCATCCACGGTCCAGTGTGCACATCGTACGAGAAATCGTAGACAAATTCCGTAACGGAGAGCAAGATAAGGCTGAATTTTGGATTAACAAACCGGGTTTATTCATCTACATCATCTACTATGCGGTAAGAGATGAGGCAGGACGCTTCCGTGGCGTTTTGGAAATGATGCAGGATTGTACGCACATTCGTGAACTGGAAGGCTCGCGCACGCTCTTGACGTGGGAAGCTGAAGAAACAGATGAGGCGGCGGAAGCCTCTCAATCGGCCAATGCTCCACTTTCAGCTGAAACGCGTTTGAAGGACTTGTTAAAAACTTATCCCTGGCTCAAAGCTGAATTAGTGAAACTCCGGCCGGAGTTTAAGATGCTCAATAGTCCGCTCGGCAAACTGATTGTGGCACGCGCGACACTTAAGGATGTGAGTGAGCGCAGCGGAATGTCGGTAGACGAACTCTTGCAAAGTTTGCAAAAATTGATAGCTGCGCACGCCTAAGTTACTTTTTTGCTGCCGGCCGCTGTGATTTTCCTTTGAAACTTACAGAGGCCGGTACGCGAAAGAGTCCGGCTACTTTGCTGTAGATGTTAAGTCGAAGCGTTAATACATTCGTGCCGTCCACCTGCTGCACATGGCCGTAAAAGGGCGCTTCGTTTTTGACCGTGTTATCCCAATAAAGTGTTGAGTTAAACAGCTTCATCATCTTTATGCTTCCTGCATTCGGCGCGGAGGTCTTCATCGTGCCGTCAGAACTTATGCTTATGCCTTTTATGGAAAAGAGAATCGTTCCGGGCATCTTGCCAATTTTAGGTACAGCTCCCGTTAACACGCCGTTGTGTAAACGAAAGACCATCTTTTGTGAAGGCTTTAGTTTGCCCTTCATCTTAATATTGTAGGCCGTACCGCTATAATCTCCATCGAATTGCGTGTTTACTTGCGCCTTCAGTGAGGCGAAAACAGTACAAAGTAGTAAGCAGAGAGAAAGCAGTCGTATTTGCTTCATCGTTTAATTTGTTTTTGTTGGTGGTCAACACACTTTTCGTTCGCGCGTTGCTTGTTATTGTTAAGCTCATTAGTTTGCTGCAAATTGATAGTGCGCTAAAGTGCCGGCCCCCAAGGTCGTTTGTCTGCGAGTGTGCAGTCTGTTATGATTATATCTATATTTGTTGACCGCAGCATCGAATTGTGGAGACAAAGGTAACCAAGATTCTCCTATCGGTTAAAGATTTTCGCGTAAAGCATCGCTAAAAATAATAACCTTGTCCGTTTTTTGCTTCCGTAAAGTAGCGTGTTGAGGGCATTAAGCCCATAATCGCTTTGCTTCCTTCTCCTTTCCGACTTTCTCGCATTGACTTCCACGGTGTCGAAACGTAGCGGCTCAATGTACGCTCGTGATGGTAGAGCTTTACTCTCGTGAGCGTACGAACGTACGCTCACGAGGGGACGAACGTGCGCTCACGATCGAACATTGCCGACTTATGTTGGTAGAATGCTGAGCTTGGAATTTCTGTAGTAGAAATGATTCTTGCGGTTTTGGATGCGGCTACGTAAGAATATTCAAGTAGAAAGAAAGCATTGTCGGTGGGGAATATTACCTTTGCAAATCAAAACCATTGGTGAGTATTAGCGAATAGAGGCGATAATCAACAGGTGCGTGTGCGCTCAAAGCTTACATAGAAAGTCTTAGATGCACAATCTTAGCATCAGCAAAGGCTGCTTAGCGCTTGTTATGTGCTGATTGTTTGCCCGCTTGGGCGATTATGGCGCGAAATCGTCGGATATTATTTTTCAAATGAGCATAACAACTCCTTGCCGGCCTGCTGTGCTGCGTCAAAAACAAGTTGGAGGAAGCGCTAAGCGCGTGGATGAATTGGATTTTCTAAAGGCCGTATTCATCCTGCTGATGGTAGCTTTCCACTTAGTTTATATCGGTAATAAATATCCCTATGCTAAAGCCGTGGTTTACACGTTTCATATGCCGGGATTCCTTTTGATTTCAGGCTATTTGGCTAATACGCAAAAAACGGTGAGGAAGTTTTTGCGCGGAATGGGGCGCTTGCTCCTCCCTTACCTGATTATGGAGGGCGCTTATGTTATCTTAGCCGCTTTTTTGCCGATTCGCGAGCACATCGATTCGCTGACCGTTGGGACATTCTTGCAGCATTTGTGGCTCAAACCATTAGGGCCTTATTGGTACTTGCATACGCTTGTGATTTGTAGCGTGATGTATTTTGCAATCATGCGACTTCCATTGTTGGCAAATTGGATGAAATGGACGTTTGTCTTGTTCGCTTATGGTGCACTTGCCTTTGGTTTACACTTAATCTCGTTTACGCACGCTTGTTATTTTGCGGGAGGCATCGCCATACGCTTACTGCATAAAGATTTTATCAGTTTTTTTCGCTTCGGATTATGGGGTTTTATCCCTTTTACCGCATTGCTGTTTTGGCCTGATCAGTTGCATAGTGGGACTTTTGTAGGCGTCTTGATTGTCTATTGCGTGATTTGCGGATTATTGGGCCTTTATCCTTATTTCAAAACCAACGGCCGCTTGTTGTTTATAGGGCGAAATACGCTTGTTATCCTCTTGTTTTCTCCGGTTTTCACACTCTTGGTCAAGCCGCTTGTGTCTTTCCTCGCTTTTGATCCAACGGGGATGCTCTTCTTGGTGATTGCCGTTTCCCTCGCTGTGGGAGGTAGTTTGGTGATAGCAAGGGTAATGGAGAAAACGCACACAGCTGTTTGCCTCTTTGGCCAATCAAAGATTTTGCATTGAAAGAGTTGCTAAGCGTATAATAAGTATGTTGGGGTGCAGATCTTTTGATGTGCCGACCATCTTCATACTTCATCAAGCGTAAACGAAAAATTCCCTTCACCACGCCAAGGGCAGTGAAGGGAATTTCGTATGTTTTGTACTTGGGTCGCAACTAAGCGTCGAAAATAGCTTATTTGCTATGTTTGCGTTGCTTATCGGCTACCTGCCGATGCTGATTTTCAATCCACTGTTCGCGAGCATAGGCCTGCATATCGGTGACGGTATCTTTCTCGTCGACAATTTCTGTGCCCAGCATGGTCTCTATGACGTCCTCCATCGTTACAATGCCGCGCAAGCAACCATATTCGTCGATGATTACAGAAATGTGCTCTTTCTTTTCCAATAATCGCTCCCAAATCGTTGAGACGCTTTCCGTCTCTTGGAAAGACAAAATGGGGCGTACAAGCTCCGAAAGTTGCATCGAAAACTTATCTTCTGAAAGTTTTTCCAAGATTGTTTGGCGTAAGACGTATCCTGTAATGTAATCGTCCTTATCGTCTTTGTAAACAGGGATTCTTGAGAAAGTTTGATAGCGCTCATGCTGCCTGAACTCGGTGACCGTCATTGATTCATCTGCGATCTCAACGACGCTACTTGGGGTCATAATCTCGCGCGCCGTTACTTTCGAAAGTTTAAGCATATTCTGAATCATCCGATCCTCCTTCTGCTTGAACACACCCTCTTCCGTGCCGGCCGTAACCATAGCCGAAACTTCCTCGCGGCTGACCGAAGTAGCATTTTGTCCGGGTGAGATGAAGCGCGTAATGAACTCCGCCATCAGAACAAAAGGAAAAGTGAGAAAAACCAAGGCCCTGTAGACCGGCGTCATAGGAATTACCAAGCGACGCCAATGATTAGCGCCTAAAGTCTTGGGGATAATCTCTGAAAAGACTAAAATAAGCAGGGTTAAACCCGCAGATACCCAGCCAAACCATTCTTCTCCTAAAACGAGGGCCGCCTGCTTTCCGACGCCAGCAGCACCAGCGGTATTAGCAACGGTATTCAGAGTCAGAATAGCTGAAATAGGACGATCAATGTCCTGCTTAAATTTACGAAGATGTTTAGCTGCTTTTGAGCCTTCCTCCTCTTTCATTGTAATAAAAGAGAATGGCGTAGAGAGCAAAGTCGCTTCCATAATAGAACAAAGGAAAGAAACGACTAATGCCAATAAAAGGTAGAATATGAGTAGCCCCATGTATAATTAAAAAAGTATCTCGCTCACTGCCAAAACGCTAGAAGTAAACTGAAACTCGACCCCAGAAGGGTGAAAATGCGCTTCATTAACCTTCAAATAAAGCGTCGTTTCGCAATGTTAGATCGCTGCAAAGATAGAAATTCTTAATTGATTAACCAAAAACAAGTATGATTCTTACAAGAACTTGACAGAAACGAAGGGCATACAATATATATAATGAAGATTGTGCACATGCTTACAAAAAAGGCAGGATAGCCTGCGCAATAATGAAGCAACGTTTGGCGAGACAAGACTTTGGGTTGTTTTAATGTCGTGTTGCTGGTGAATAAGCCTAATCTCTTTAGCGCAAAGCTCAGCAACAGACGAAGTTTTTCTAACTAAGTAGACGTAAATCTTGGCAAAAAAGGAAAATTACTGTACCTTCGCGAGAAGATTTGCAGGTAAGGCCTGCATAGGCAAATCATGAAAAAAGGATTGACAGATAAGATGTCCGGCCGGATGGATCAACAAAAGCAAGAACCCATCTCTAAAGCCTGGCGAGAGGATATAAAACAAGCCGTTGATGTATTAAATCGCGGCGGAGTCATACTTTATCCTACAGACACGATTTGGGGGATAGGATGTGATGCGACTAATCCGGAGGCAGTACAGAGAGTCTACGATATAAAACGTCGTATAGACTCCAAAGCCTTGATTACATTGGTCGATTCTGAAGCAAAGTTGCAGTTTTATGTGCGCGACGTGCCTAATGCTGCGTGGGATATTATAGATTATGCTACTCGGCCGACAACAATCGTTTATGATACCGTGCGTAACCTTGCTCCAAATTTGCTGGCTGAAGACGGTAGTGTTGGTATCCGCATTACGCAGGAACCTTTTAGTCGCGAATTATGCGCTCGCTTCAGACGCGCGATTGTTTCGACTTCGGCTAATGTGAGCGGCGAGCCTTCGGCAGCTTGTTTTGATGCAATCTCTGATGAAATAAAAGAGGCAGTTGATTATATTTGTACGTCTCGCAGGAATGAACGTAAACCGGCTTCGGCCTCTGCTATAATTAAGTTGTCTTTCGATGGGACGGTACAAATCATTCGCCAATAAATAGACGCCAACGTGACGACAGCAGCAATAGATCGTGGGTATAACCCGATTCTGAGAGGCTTGCTCTTCTTGCAAAGCCATCTTAATCGTCGGCAATTTATACAACTGCTTAGCTTTTTGGTGGGCGTGGGAGCTGCGCTTTCGGCACAGCTTCTAAAATGGCTAATCCATGAGATACAGTTTTTGCTAACTTTCCGCTTTGATGTCGGAAGGGCGCAGTGGCTTTTCTTGGTTTACCCGCTCGTTGGTATCTTGTTGACAGCGCTTTTTATTAAGTATGTTGTTCGCGATGACATCGGACACGGTATTACGCGCATCCTTTATGCTATCTCGCGCCGACAAGGACATATTCGCCGCCACAATACGTGGTCAAGTATTTTAGCTTCTTCCCTAACGATCGGCTTTGGCGGATCAGTGGGCGCGGAGTCGCCGATCGTATTAACAGGTTCGGCCATTGGATCCAATCTTGGCGAAGTGTTTCATTTGGAGCACAAAGAATTAATGTTGCTTGTCGGGTGTGGCGCTTCAGCTGCAATTGCCGGTATCTTTAAGGCGCCCATTGCGGGAATCGTCTTTACGCTTGAAGTCTTGATGATAGACTTGACGATGGCTTCTTTGCTTCCTCTGCTGATTGCTTCGCTGACGGCTACCTGCGTTACTTATTTCCTGACTGGCCCTGCTGCGATGTTTAGCTTTCACTTAAACGATCCCTTTGTCGTTGAGCGTGTGCCTAGTTCTATCTGTCTCGGCGCTTTCTGCGGCATTCTTTCGCTTTATTTCACGCGAGCGATGAATTGGTTTGAGCAAGTTTTCGGGCGCATCAATGGTACTTTTAAACGAGTCGCTTTAGGAGGAACAATCTTAGCAATTTTAATTTTCTTCTTCCCACCGCTTTATGGCGAAGGCTACAATATCATAGCAATTTTGTTGAATGATGCCGGCACAATAAAGGCTGAAAGCGTGATGAACAATTCGCTTTTCTTTAATCATTCTGAATATTTTCTGATCTACCTTGGCTTAATCTTGTTCTTTAAAGTCTTTGCGACGACGGCGACTAATGGTGGCGGTGGTTGCGGCGGTACTTTTGCGCCGAGTTTGTTTATGGGGTGTTTGGGCGGATATTTCTTTTCAAAGGTTTGGAATAGTCTTTCTTTGTTAAGAATCCACGTTCCGGAGCGCAACTATGCACTCTTGGGTATGGCGGGCTTGATGAGCGGCGTCTTTCATGCGCCTTTGACCGGCGTCTTCCTCATTGCAGAGTTGACGGGTGGTTATGATCTCTTCCTACCTCTGATGATTGTTTCAGCTGTTTCGTTTCTGACGATCAATTTGTTTGAACACCATAGTATTTATGCGATGCGTTTGGCGCGTAATGGCGAATTACTCACGCACCATAAAGATAAATCGATCCTAACGCTAATGACCTTGGATGCTGTCATTGATAAAAGCGTCCCGGTGTTGCGTCCGGAGATGAAATTGGGCCAAATTGTGCGTATCGTCTCCAATGCGCAAGGAGAAGACTTTGCGGTGGTTAATGACGCCGGCACACTTTTGGGTATCGTCAATTTAAAGGCATTGCGCAAAGTTATATTCAGAAGCGAGTTGTATGGCCTGTACACGGCTGAGCAATTGATGCAGAAGCCCGGTATTACGTTAGAAACGCTCGATGCTATGTCTTCGGTTATGGATCGCTTTCAAGAAACCGAGGCCGAAATGCTTCCCGTGCTCGATGGTGAAGGTGTTTTTGTCGGTTTTGCATCTAAGACCCGCTTATATAGCTTATATAGAAAGCTAATGAAAGACTTTTCAGAAGAATAACGATGACAAAAGAAACATTACGTATAGTCTACTTTGGTACGCCTGAATTTGCAGTTGAGAGTTTAAAGAGATTGGTCGATGGCGGCTATAATATTGTCGGCGTAGTCACGATGCCCGATAAACCGATCGGACGCCATCAAAGCATCCTTTCAAAATCAGCCGTCAAAATCTTTGCAGAGGCCCACGGATTACCACTTTTGCAGCCTGCGAGTTTAAAAGATCCTGAGTTTTTGGCTCAATTAAAAGCTTGGCAGGCGGATGTGCAAGTCGTCGTAGCCTTTCGTATGTTGCCCGAAGTCGTTTGGGCAATGCCGCGTTTCGGAACGTTTAATCTTCACGCCGCATTATTGCCGCAGTATAGAGGCGCTGCGCCCATCAATTGGGCCATAATAAATGGCGAACGTGAGACCGGTATCACAACATTCTTTTTGCAGCACGAAATAGACACAGGCAATGTGATCCAACAAGTTCGCGTCCCCATCTCCGATACGGATACGGCCGGAGATATACACGATCGCTTGATGCTGCTGGGCGGAGATTTAGTGATTGAAACAATAAACAAGCTGATTGAAGGCGATATTAAGGCCATCCCGCAAGCAGAAATGCAGGCCGATGAACCGCTTAAGCCTGCTCCGAAACTATTTAAGGATAACTGCAAGATAGACTGGAGTGCGGGTGTCAAGCGTTGTTATGATCACATCCGTGGTTTGTCTCCTTATCCCGCAGCTTGGACCACCTTCGTGAGTGGTGAGAAGCAGCAAGCGCTTAAAATAATTTCATCAGAAAAGGAATTTTGCACGCCCGCAGCGCCTGTTGGCACCATCATCATTGCAGATAAAGCCGATTTGAAAGTGGCTTTAAGCGATGGTTATTTGCATTTAAAGGAAATACAACCGGCCGGAAAAAAACGCATGTCCGTTGCCGATTTCCTTCGTGGCTTCCGTCCTTTCGGAAATGAAAGGGTGGAGTAGGGAAGGCTTTATTGTCGGCAACGAACACGCGTAGTTCGTTAAGCTTAAAGCTCTACTTTTTGAAGATTTATGGTGCTTTCTGCATCTTTCTCAAACACAATTTTTGCATCTTCAAAAGCCGGAGGGCCCATAACGCACTTTGCATCGTTGCTGAACCCAAACTTTTCAATGGGGATTCCCATTTTTCCAACATCCATAGTGCCGTTGCCGTTTTCGTCGTGGAAAATGGCGATGGCATATTCACCTTTGGGGAGATCCGTGAAAGTTACCGTGCAAGTAGCACCCGTTACGTCCTGCTCAAGACTCTTAAACGATTGCTTCAGCCACGTTTCCTGACTATTAAATAAGGCTACGAAAACCTTACCTTTGTCTTGTTCAATCCCTTGGATGCGAACGGTTAAATTCTGGGCCTTCATTTGATTGAGGCCAAACCATGCTGAGCAGATCAGCACAAACAAAAACTTTTTCATAATCTGATATTTTTTATTTGAGTTAGGGGTTTAATGTCGAGATATATGACTGTAGCGCCTGCACGTAAGCTTCGAATGCCTGCTTTCCTTTTGAGGACAGGCGGCATACGGTGCGCGGTTTCTTTCCGGCAAAGGTCTTTTCTACGTGGATGTAGCCCGCAGCGCCTAACTTTTCGATCTGCACACTCAAGTTGCCTGCCGTGGCCTGCGTCTTCTCTTTGAGATAGACGAAGTCTGCCTCTACGACATTGCTGAGCAGAGAAATGACGGCTAAGCGCAATTGAGAATGCAACAAAGGGTCGAGTTCCGGCAACATAGTTACTTGGCGTATTTATGATTGAGGTAATGGCCGGGAATAATCATCAGTACAACGAAACTCAACGCAAACCATAGATTCGAGTTATAGTAAATGCCTCCGCGAGAAAGTTGAACTAACAGATGCAAGCCCAGGCAAAAAGGCAGAAAGGGTAGGTAAGTCAGTAAGCGCTCCTGACTAATAAGTCCGCTTACGCTGATTCCGACCGAGCAAAATAGCAAGACGAGCGGTTGTATGTAGGCCGAATTGCTGCCCAAGATGGGGAAGATAATCATCATGAGCATAAAAGCCGTCCCGATGACCATCCACAGCTGATTAATCATTGAGCGCACATACGTCTTCATCGGTTTTTCTCGCTGCCGGCTAAATAAATATGACGACAAAAAACCAATAAAGGGTAAGCTCAACCAGAGCAGATTCCATTGCGGTGTGTTTGTAGCCAGCGTAAGTCCATAAATGACAAGTCCAAGCAGCGTCGTAAGGTAGCCCCATATTAACATGGTGTCGCCGCTGTGGCGTCCATCGTCTGTTTTCGTCTGATCGATCATTGTCATGATCAGTTTCAGGCTCTCTTTCTCTGAAATTTTTTTCTCTTCCATTTTGAGTATTATTTTGTGTGTTTGTATTTCGTTGTCTTTTATCGCAATGTAAGTGTGATCGCATCGGAGTGGGCTTCATAAAGAAGTTTATATTATAAACCAAATGCTGTTTAAAATAAGCGGCTTCCTGATTTTGTCGCTCTTAAATCTGGTGCAAAGATAAAGTAGTTTATTTTATAAACCAAGAAATCTTGCGTAATTTTTTTGGAAAATCGATTTTTCTTCGCGGTGCGGGTAAAAATGACTGCCAAGCACACAAGGCCGGCTGACGATCTTGCCGCTGAAGTTGTGCAAACCTCATTAGCGTATTGTTTGGCGGCAGCAAACCATCGTTTGGTGGGAGCAAACTATCGTTTGGTGGCAGCAAACCATTGTTTGGTGGGAGCAAACGAAAATCATTCGTCATAAAACGATTCATATATTGGCATTTGTGCCCTACTATCTACCGGCGGCGTTTTGTGAAGAATGTTGTCAGTCTTTGCGGAAAAGCTAGAGTAGCCGATTGATAGAATATCCTTGCTCACAGCAGGCGATACCTTTTTCAAAGGCAGTATAGCAGCGTTGGTATTTGCGCCTTCTTATGACTATTTGTCCTCATTCTACCCATTCTGATCCAAACTACAAAAAATTATATGCTTACTACGGAGCATAATTAGAGACTTTAACCGTCAAATAGGGTGTTTATAGCCCTGCGAGGTCCTTACATTCCAATTTTATTGCTTAATTTTGCACAGTTAAAACGCACTTGTGCTAAAATTTAGTAGAAAATGAATTCGTCAGCATACGACTATAAAGATTTTATCAAAAGAATAGAGGACAGTTTGAAAGAGCATTGGGATCAAGATGCTTTCACCGATTATCAGGGAGCGACCCTGCAATATCACGACGTTGCACGAAAGATCGAAAAACTCCACATTCTCTTTGAATATGCCGATATTCACCCCGGCGATAAGATAGCTTTGTGCGGCCGAAACAGTTCCGGATGGGCTTCAGCTCTGTTAGCGATTTTGACTTATGGAGCAGTCGCCGTGCCGATCTTGCACGAGTTTAAAGCAAAGCAAGTACACGACATCGTGAATCACTCCGGCGCCCGCCTGCTTTTTGCCGGCGATCAAGCGTGGCCTGAGTTGGATGCCGAGCAAATGCCTGATTTGATGGGCATAGTCAGCTTGGTCGATTATAGTTTGCTACTCAGCCGTTCAGAGCAATTGGTGCAGGCGCGCGAATCGCTTAATAAAATCTTCGGCGAACGCTTCCCCAAATATTTCCGTCAAGAGCACGTTAATTATCGTCCGGCATCAGACCCCGACGCTTTAGCCATTTTGAACTATACTTCCGGGACGACGAGCAACTCTAAAGGGGTTTTGATCCCTTATCGTGCGTTGTGGTCGAATATGGACTTTGCCGACAGCGTTTTAGGTGATAAGTTGGAGCGTGGCAGTAAAGTGATTAGTATGTTGCCGATGGCACATATGTATGGCATGAGCTTTGAATTCTTCTACGAATTCTTGATTGGCATCCATATTTATTTTCTCACGCGCGTTCCAAGTCCGCGCATCATCTTCCAAGCCTTTGCTGAAGTGAAGCCCGACTTGATCGTTGCAGTCCCCTTGATTATCGAAAAAATCATACGCAAGTCGGTTCTCCCCAAGTTGCAAACACCCAGTATGAAAGTATTGCTGAAGTTGCCCTTGATCAATCAGAGAATCCGCGATAAGATTCGCGAGCAACTCGTGGCCGCTTTCGGTGGAAAGTTCTATGAAATCATAATCGGCGGCGCGGCATTTAATAGCGAGATTGAAAACTTCTTGTATAAGATGAATTTCAATTACACCGTCGGCTATGGAGCAACAGAGTGTGCGCCCATTATAACGTATGCCGATTGGCACGAACGCCGCTTAGGCTCCTGTGGTCGCGTCGTTCCGCATATGGAAATCAAGATTGACAGCAAGGATCCGCAACGTATCGTGGGCGAAATCTTGGTGCGCGGTGCCAATGTGATGCTCGGCTATTATAAAAACCCGGAAGCTACAGAGGCGGCCATAGATAAAGATGGTTGGTTTCACACGGGCGATTTAGGTGTCATTGATGCTGATGGCTTCTTGTATATCCGTGGGCGCAGCAAGAATATGCTGCTTGGCTCAAGTGGGCAAAATATCTATCCGGAAGAGATCGAAGAGAAATTGAATATCCTGCCTTATGTAGCAGAATGTATCGTCATTCAAGAAGGAGATCGACTCTTTGGACTTGTCTATCCGGATGAAGAAGAGGTGAAGCGCGACAATCTGAGCGATGAACAATTGCAAGAAAAAATGGAGCAAAACCGCAAAGAGTTGAATACGATGGTCAATAGCTATGAGCAACTCTCCGGTATACGCATCCATAACGAAGAGTTTGAAAAAACGCCTAAGCGCTCAATCAAACGCTATCTCTACACGAGTAACTTTGAAAAAGCTTAGCACGAACCCCTAGCGCGGCTTGATGCTCCCGCACTTTCGCAATGAATTGTTAAAGATAAGCATACCTATATATGGATGACTTAGAGAAAGACTTGACTGACTTGACAGCAAAGGACGCAATGGTCCTTCGCACAGAGGGTTTAGTAAAAAAATATGGGCGCCGAACGGTTGTGAACGACGTCTCATTTAATGTGCATCAAGGGGAAATCGTCGGACTGCTCGGGCCTAACGGAGCGGGGAAGACGACTTCCTTTTATATGACTACGGGCTTGGTCGTGCCGAATGGGGGACACATCTATTTAAATGACCACGACATTACAAAGTTTCCTGTGTATAAGCGTGCGCGCTATGGCATAGGTTACTTGGCGCAAGAGGCTTCCGTGTTTCGCTCGATGAGCGTTGAGGACAATATTATGAGTGTACTCGAAATGACAGGGAAGTCTAAGGAGTATAGAAAAGATAAGCTCGAAAGTCTTATTGCGGAGTTTCGCTTAGGGAAGGTTCGGAAGAACAAAGGCAATCAACTGTCGGGCGGTGAACGGCGGCGCACGGAAATAGCTCGATGCTTAGCCATTGATCCTAAGTTTATCATGCTTGATGAACCCTTTGCCGGCGTCGATCCGATTGCAGTAGAGGATATCCAATACATTGTTTGGAAACTAAAAGACCGACATATAGGTATTTTAATTACCGACCACAACGTAGAGGAAACGTTAAGTATTACGGATAGGGCCTACCTGCTTTTTGAAGGTCGCATCTTGTTTCAAGGTACGCCGGAAGAGCTTGCTGCCAATCAAGTCGTCAGGGATAAATACTTGACAAACTCTTTTAAACTGAGAAAGAAAGATTTTCAAAGTATAGAAAAACAAAAAGAAAATAGTCTCTCATGATAAGAAAATTATATAAAGTGATGAGATAAACAAAATACATAGATATAGCTATTGTTGCTAAATCTATTCTGTATAATACTGAATTCTCGGCACTTTATATTTCACTCAATTTTGTTTCCGATAGTCTTTGCTTTGTCGTTATTTTGTTGTTATTTTGTTGCTCAAAATAAAAGCAACAAATCGAGCAACAAATCGAGCAACAAATCGAGCAACAAATTATGGGAGATTCAAAAGAGCCGGTACGCTTGCGGCAACGAAAGACGCCATCGGGACTTATCAGTTTGTACCTTGATATTTATGTAGACGGCAGGCGTAGTTACGAGTATCTGAAAATGTACCTCGTGCCGGAAAAGACACGAGCGGACAAAGAAAAGAATAAACAGACGCTGCTTCTTGCAGAAGCTATTAGGGCAAAGCGTGTCGTAGAGTTGCGCAACGGGAAATATGGCTTTAAGGACATAAAGAGTAAGGTGCGCTTCTTCGATTATTTCAACGAGTTGTGCGAACAACGTAAACGCAACGCAGGTTCTTCAACTTTCAACACTTGGAGCGCCGTCTTAAGACATATAGAGATTTATGAGTCGCATCACGACATCTGCTTTGATGATATTAATGTGGATTGGGTGAAAGGCTTTGTATATTATCTTGATCATAAAGCCTTTGCCTGGACGCGCGGCGCGCACAAAAGAGAATCTTGCCCAAGCCTTTCGCAGAATACCAAAGCGCTGTATTTTGATTGCCTTAGCACTTGTCTTAACCAAGCGCTAAGGGAGGATATAATTACAGAAAATCCTTGCCGAAAAGTAGCCGCCCCGAAGACACAAGAGAGCCGACGAATGTATCTTACGATCGAAGAGGTTGGGTTGCTCGCAAAAACGCCTTGTGAACATCCTATAGTCAAAGACACATTTCTTTTTTCTTGCCTAACCGGGCTGCGGAGAAGCGATGTTTTCGGTCTTCGTTGGGGTGACGTGCATAAGCAGGGAGAATTTACGCGTATCGTTTTCAAGCAAAAGAAAACATCCGAACAAGAGTACCTCGACATCCCTAATGAGGCTGTAGCGCTTATGGGCACACGCGGCGCCGCAGCAGATTTGGTGTTTCCAAATACCTATGCGCTTGCTTATACAAATAGTTTATTGCGATCCTGGATTCAATCTGCCGGCATAGAGAAGAATATAACATTCCACTGCGCTCGACACACATTCGCAACGATGATGCTCGACTTAGGCGCTGATATTTACACAGTCTCCAAACTGCTTGGCCATCGACTTTTGTCGACAACACAGATTTATACAAAGGTTCTCGACAAGAAAAAGCAAGAAGCCATAAAAATGATACCTAAGGTTGGTATCGTAAAGGAATCCGAGAACGATTAACTACTTTTTGTTTTGCTCGTAGTAATTCCGTACATCATTTTCTGTTGCAAACACCTTTGACCATTCCTCAAATGTGCGTGATATTCCGCTGTATCTGTCATTGTATGTTGTCGTCCACAACTCTGACAAGCCGTCTCGGGCTGCACAATCGTCAGGTCCAAACACGTCGACAACTTCAGTCTTGTATTGGCTGCACAAAATGTTGATCCAACCTTTCTTGTCCACTCCATAATGGAGGATAAGGACTTCAAAAGCGACGTCCTTTAGTTCTTCCAGCAAGCTGTCTTGCCGGTCTGCATCCTTTAAGTATTCAAACGGCAAGACTGTTTTCTTAAATGCTGCATCTTCGTTGCTCATAAGTAACTTAATAACAGATCTTACAAGGCGTACGGTTCCCTTTTTCTGCGGCAGATTTTGAGATTGATACAACCTTTCCACCGCATCTGTTCAATCCTCTACAGTTCGATGTTCTGTGATAACGTTTTGCGGATTTACCGGTACAAATGTAAACCTTTTCTTCTGCCTTTTTCTGCGGTCCTTTTGCTTGTGTAGTGCTGATTGTTACCGCATTGTCGCTCGCTCTGTTTGAGGACGCTGTTAATGTTGATAGCGCAAATAGCGCTAATAATAACTTTGATTTCATTGTGTATGTTGTTTTGGTTAATCTTTATCTTCAACCTCATCGTCCTGACATGTAATACAAGGTTCCTTGTCGTATTTCTCGAATTCTACTTGTCGGCCTTCTATGATTTCTTGATCTTCATCTAAGTCCTCGCGGGATAAATCTGTGTGGTAATATTTCGCATTTTGGTTTATGAATGCTGTACGATTGTCGCGCATATATTTTATAGCAGTGTAAAGCATGAAGACGTAGAAAAATAAAACAATTCCTACGATGGCGCGTCGCACCCTCTTGTTTTTTGAAAGGTCCATAAGATCCGGCACAACACAATCAAGCAGGTATCCTATTAGCCATATGTTCCACATCGGGAAAATGGCGGATGTGAAAACAGGCATATCTAGCAGCCTCTTCTCCGCATAAGTTGCGTATATGAAAGCTATGATTGTTGCAAAGATCATCATTTCGCCCAACCCTTTAACCATATCTTTCTCACTTTGTGATGCGCTCATTTTATCGTAATTAGAATTATTGTATACAACCCCAAGCCTCAAACACGCTTGATACCCTCTCTCTGCTCATACTCTTATTTGTCCAATAGCTTGTTAGTCAGGCGCAGTATTAACGCGTCTTTTTCTTGAAGCAAATCAAGTAGACGCACGCTTGTTGCGTTGTGATCTGTGAGCTGCTTTTGAACCTCTGCTATCCTATCCTGCGCGCCTTGCAGCATATCAAGGACTTTGTTTAATGTGGCATCAGCGCGCGAATTTTCAGCGTCGCAGGAGCCAAAGTTGTTCGTGGTTTTATTCGTCACCTTGGCAGATTCGCCTATTGCGCCACCTTTGCCAATAAGGAAAGAGTCGCCGCTAATGAGCATTTCACCTTGACCGGTGAGAAGCCAATCTTCATCTACATTGAAGTATTTTGCGAGCTTTTTGTTCGTTGCGATACTTGGTTTTGCTGTTTTATCACTCTTTAGTCTACTAATCGTTGCTTGTGATACGTTCGTCGCTCGGCTTAGATAATACGGTGTAACGCCCTTACTATCAAGCAAATATTTAAGCCTATCATTGTACGCATCCATATTTAGATATGTTTATGAATGTTAAATAGTGGCATGTGAAAGTAAATTACTTGCGTTTTACTTGCATATTACTTTCTGTAAGCATACCTTTGCATCGTGAAACAAATTGTGGTGCACATCACACCTCGCATTATGTTGCCGCAAAGATACTATAATCCTTAATAACACGCAATAAAACAAGTAAAAATAAAATATGGTAAACGGAAACACAAAAGGCAAATCACTACGCGACCTTTACAAGGAAGAAGTAAGTAAGCCGTCACGCGCACAAGAGTTTATTACATTCATCGCGAAATTGACACATCGCAGCGAGCACACTGTTAAGATGTGGCTGCTCCGCAAACAAGAACCTGACGAACTTGTCAAGTCAACGCTCGCGGAATATTTCAAATGCGACCCGCAAACATTGTTCCCCGCTAAAGAGAAGTAATCATTATGAACGTTACGATTTTCAACAATCCGCAATTCGGAGAGATCCGCACAGCTGGTACTCCAAGCGAACCTTTGTTCTGTTTAGCTGACGTATGCAAAGCATTAGGGCTATCCGCCAAAGGTGTAAATCAGAGACTTACAAAGGAGGTCATTTCAAATTACCCCCTTGCTACAGCTGGTGGAACGCAGCAGGCTCTGTTCGTAACCGAAGACGGGCTATACGATGTAATCTTGGATAGCCGCAAGCCCGAAGCGCGAGCATTCAGAAAGTGGGTTACCTCTGACGTCCTCCCCACCATCCGCAGAACGGGCGGCTATATCAAAACCACGGAGGAAATGACCGACACCGAAATACTCGCCAAAGCTATGTTGGTTGCACAAAACACGATCGAAAAGCGCAACGAACGTATTGCACAGCTCGAAGCGGAGAATGACGGGCAAAAGCAACTCATTGCGCAAATGAAGAAAGGCAACGACTATCTCAACGCAATTCTTGCAAGCAAAGGCACAATCACCATGACGCAGATAGCTGCCGACTATGGAATGAGCGCGCAAGCAATGAACAGACGATTGAAAGATATGCGAATACAAAGGCGCGTAAACGGACAGTGGATTTTGTATTCAGGATATATGGCCAAAGGTTTTGTCCACTCACGCACTATTTCTTTCACACGTGCAAGCGGAAGACAAGACACACGTATGCAAACAGAATGGACGCAGCGCGGCCGACTCTTCCTTTACGATGCGCTTAAAGAAATCGGCATCCTGCCACTTATCGAAAGACAGAATTAAGAAACAAATCAAAACCAAAACAACTATGTATAAGAATTACAGATACTACGTGCTTCTCGCACTTTTCGCAATCTCATTAGTCTTGCTGATCTCTGTGCCGTCGGAAAAGGTAGAATATTGGTTTACGACCTTCTTCGGAACAAAACTAATCGGCATTATCCTTTTCAGCATCGGTGTAGCCGTAACCAAGAAATGGTACAAAGGCGGCGCACTTCCCGAATTAGAAGAATACATCGAAGAGTAAAATTATGAGCAATAACGAATTTAACGAACTGAAACAAAGGCTTGATCGTATCGAGCAAATATCACTCCTGCAGGCAAAGCCGATTCTCGATATAAAAGAAGCATCCTTGTTTATCGGCTTTTCAATAGCCCACATCTACCGCCTGACCTCCACTCGACAAATCCCACACTTCAAGAAAGGCGCGAAGCTACTCTTTAAGAAAGACGATCTCGAGGCGTGGATGACGGAAACGCGAGTGATGACGGAAGAGGAAACAGAAAAAAGAGCGGCAACATACGCCGCACTCAATAAACGGAAATAAAATAACAAACTAAAACATTAGAATTATGGATTTTTCAGAAAAATTTGAGCCGCAAATAAAGAGTTGGCAAGAGGAAGACAAAGATAAACGCAGTGTCATATTCATTACACTGGAAGATGCCGGTGAGGGTAAACGCGCTGCTGGTGTTAGTATTATGGGTAATGGTTTTAACATTGCCTATAGTATCGCAGAAGCCTTGAATGGAAGTGATGATCTTAAGAAGTTGTTCAGTACAGGGGTAAAATTAGCTTCTATGATGAAGCTTGAAGAAATCAAGAAAGCCACAAAGGAAGTGGAAAAAGAACTATAACATACCGATAGTCGCACGAGCAATACTATTTACTTAAACAAGAATCAAATCAAACCGAAATCATATGAAAAAGATCATTATAAAGAAGATCATTATAAAGAAGCTGCACCTGCTTAACTTCAAAGGGATGCGCGACTTCACTATTGAGTTTAACGACAAAATCACAAGCATATCAGGCTATAACGGAATTGGCAAAACGACCATCTTCGATGCTTTTACTTGGCTGCTCTTTGGAAAAGATAGCAAAGGCCGCAAAAACTTTGATATTAAAACTTATGATGAAAGCGGAAAAACAATCGAGCGTATACCGCACGAGGTTTCCGGCGTATTACTCATTAACGGAGAAGAATTAAATCTCTGTCGCAAATACACAGAGAAGTGGGTAAAAAAACGTGGTACTTCAGAAGAAGTGTTTACCGGCAACGAAGAAGAGCGCTTTTACAATGACGTGCCAATGTCTGTGAAAGAGTGGAGCGAAAAGATTGATGCCATCTGTCCCGAAGACGTTTTCAAATTCATCACTAATCCGTGGTACTTTACTTCTCAGAAAACAGATGTGCAGCGTGCTATGTTGTTTCGCATGGCCGGAGAAGTTTCTAATGAAGATATAGCGAAAGGCAACGAGGAATTCAAGGCGCTGCTTGCTGATCTTACCGGTAAGACGATGGACGAGTACAAGCGAGAAATAGCTGCAAAGAAACGTACACTCAAAGCCGAAACAGAAGTAATCCCCGAAAGAATAGACGAGCGTAAACGCGACACTGCCGGATTAGAGGCTGATGAAAACGGAAATAAAATCGATTTTGACGCGCTTGCAAAGAAACAAGCACTTAAGGAAAAAGAGCTTGAGAAAATAGAGTTGCAAATTACAGACGTAATGGAGGCTTTCAATGCAAGTATGCAAGACAATTTGGAGAAAAGCAAGAAGTACGCCGATGTCGTGCGCGCAATGAATGCTCGCGAAGCTGAAATCTCAGCAGAAGCGAATAAGGAATTCTTGGCAGAAGTAGCAAAACAACACGAGCTAAAATCACAAGTAAGGCAACTTGCTGCAAATAAGGTGCGCTTGCAAGAACAGATAAAAGCCTACGAGGAAGCTATAACCAAGTGCGAAAAGACGCGCGATGTGCTAATTGCCGAATGGAAAAGAATTAATGAGGAAACCATTTCATTTAATGGGGACGATTTCATCTGCCCGACTTGCCACCGACAATTGGATATTGATGATATCGAGGCTAAGCAAGAAGAGCTTACAAGAAACTTTAATGCAGACAAAGCACGCCGCCTTGATGATAATAACACGCGTGGAAAAGCGAACAAAGTAAAAATGGATGGCTACAGCACAAATATTAGGAATTGCAACGAAGAACTTGCTAAGATCGAAAAAGAAGTCAAGGATTGCACGTCCAACCCTTTATACGCAAAGGAACTTATTGCGCCTAACGTTCATCCGCAAATCGAAGCCGATGAGAAGCGTAAGGAATTGTGGGCTTCCGCAAACGCTTTGCGCAACGAAATAGAGAATGAAAAACCACAAGGAAAGCCCGACACGGAAAAGCTTAACGAACAGAAGCGCGCACTCATTAATGAAATAGATGGAATAAAAGCGCTGAAAGTTCGCAAGGGGCAAATAGAAAAAAATAACGCACGTGTGGCCGAACTCGAAAGTGAGCTGCGCAAGCAATCAGAAGAACTTGCAAGATTGGAAGGTATCGAATTTACAATGCTGCAATTTTCTAAGGCGCGTATCAATGCGATAGAAGATAAGGTTAACGCGCTATTCAGCTTTGTCAAGTTTAAGATGTTCGATATACAAATCAACGGAGGTGAGGTCGAAACGTGTGAGGCTGTTGCGGACGGCGTTCCATACTCAACGCAAAACAACGCAATGTGTCTCAATATGGGTATTGATATAATCAACGCTATTTGTCGTAGCGAGGGTATTTCTGCGCCGATTTTTGTCGACAACGCTGAGGGGGTAATCGATTTAGAACCGACTATATCACAACTCATTCGCCTCGTGGTATCTAACGATAAATCACTCGTGATCAAATAGTCAATCCAAGGTATTTTTAATCAATAAAACAACGTATTATGCCTACAGAAATCGTAACACAAAAGAATCCTATCTCTGCATTCAAAGCAATGATCAACGCGCCGTCTGTGCAGGAGCAATTCAAAAATGCATTAGGTAATCACAAGGATGCATTCATAGCTTCTTTGATTGACTTGTTTACAAGCGATGCGTCACTTCAGCAGTGCGACCCCGGCGCCTTGATAAAGGAAGCATTGCGCGCAGCTGTAATGCAGCTGCCGCTTAACAAAACACTCGGCTTTGCCTTTGTCGTTACCTTTAATAATAGCGTAAAGAACCCTAACGGAACTTATACGAAAGTCAAAACGCCAACTTTTATGTTAGGCTACAAGGGCTACATTCAGCTGGCGATGCGTACGGGGCAATATCTCACCATTAACGCCGACTTTGTTTATGAGGGGGAAATGCGCAATGTCGACAAGCTCACCGGCGCAATAGCCTTTGATGGCGAAAAGAAATCCGATAAGATTGTCGGCTATTTCTGCCACTTTGAACTTATCAACGGCTTCAAGAAAACGATGTACATGTCTGTCGAGGATATGGCCAAGTACGCGCTAAAGTATTCTCCATCTTTCAGGGGGCGCAACAAGCCTACACTCGAGGCGCTTATCAAGAAAGCACAATCCGTAGAGGAAAGTAGCACAGTAGGATGGCTCGGAAACTTCAATGATATGGCTTTGAAGACGGTCATACGCAGACTACTTGGAAAATATGGCTATCTGTCGGTCGAAATGACTGAAGCAATTTCACACGAATCGGTCAATGAAAGCATTGCACAGGAAGGCGCGCAAGAAAAAGAGATCATCACGCTTGACGAGGAGGAATACAAACAAGTCGACACGGCAACCGGAGAGATATTGGACGCAGCACCGAAACAAATAGCATCTAACGAAGAGAATCCGGCAGACGCCGCACCGCAATACTAATCATTAACAAGCTTTTGGTATGGTCTTGAAAGTCATTTCTTCAGGTTCGCACGGAAACTGCTATTTGTTAGAGGCAGCCAATGGCGAAAAATTAATCCTTGAATGTGGCGTTGCATTTCGCGCCATCAAGCAAGAGCTTAAGTTCGACTTGCGAGGGGTGTGTGGGTGTTTGGTGTCGCACCACCACAAAGACCATTCCAAAGCCTTGTTGGACATACTAAAGGCGGGCATTAAGACGCTGGCGCTCGAAGACGTGTTTGTGTCGCAAGGCGTAAAAAACAGATCTTTCTGTGAAGCGATAGAGCCTAACGGCGGATACAAAATCGGTGGATTCTCAATTTTCGCTTTCGATGTACTACACGATGTTCCATGCGTTGGCTTCATCATCAGCCACGAAGAAATGGGTAGACTATTATTTGTGACAGACACAAAGGATATTGCATATCGCTTCCCTAAGCTAAATCATATTATGATCGAGGCGAACTATGATAACTCAATCCTGCAACGAAATATAGACGAGGGGCGTGTGCCTGCATCAATGCTCAGCCGTTTATCTTCCTCACATATGGAAATCGAAACTTGCAAAAGCATCTTGCGCGAAAACGACCTCTCCGATGTTAATGAGATCGTACTAATCCATTTGAGCGGCAACAATAGCGATGCGTCTGACTTCATCAACCAAGTGAAAGCAACTGCCGGAAAACCTGTGTTTGTGGCTTCACAAGGCCTTGAACTTCCATTGAACCTGACGCAATATTAGGAGGCAACAATTATGAAAGATATATCCAATAGGCAATTCGAGCTGCTCCTCGATAAGCTTCCGCGCTTAATTGAGATAGCACGATCACGAGGAGAGCCGCTCACAATCCGACAAAGCGAAGATATAAGACTGCTGGAAGTCTTACACAAACAATTAAGGAGCAAACATTTTCATTCTAAATCAATAAACAACTATGGGAAAAACTGAAATCATAAAAGAGTTGGCAAAGCGCACAGGGCTTTCCGTCCAAGAATCAACGCACGCCTTTCACGGACTGCTTGAAATTCTTACAGATGCGCTCGAACGCGGAGAGAAAGTATCAATGTGCGGATTCGGCACGCTTAAGCCCGCTCGCCGCGCTAAAAGGCCCGGTCGCGACATTCGCGCAGGGAAGACGATAGAAATTCCGGCACGCGTTGTCGTGAAATTCTCTGCCTACGGAGAACTAAAACGAAGAGTAAATAAGGATGGGGTTGGATGTTAATATGGTAAAAGCTGCACGAGGTAATAAGTATCACGCCAGAAAGTCTGGCGGGTACGCCTCGCGCAAAGAGCACCGCCGCGCAAACGAACTCAAACTCTTACAGAAGGCCGGCATAATTTCCAATCTTCGCGAACAGGTTCGCTACGAACTCATACCTGCACAATACGACAAGCAAGGGAAATTGATCGAGCGCGCCTGCTCCTATGTTGCAGACTTTGTCTACACAGAGAAAAACGGAGAGACAATCGTTGAGGACACCAAAGGAATGCGAACCGACGTGTACCGCATAAAGCGAAAATTGATGCTGCACGTACACGGCGTGAAAATCATTGAGCGATAAATATACACAGACAATATGGCTACTCGGAAAGCAAAAACAACGAACTACTTCACGCACGATAGCAATGCGCGCAACGATGAAAGAATTGTGCGCCTAAGAATGAAGCACGGAGCGGAGGGTTATGGCGTGTTTTTTATGCTGCTCGAAAGAATGAGAGAGGAAACAGACTATATGAGTGTCAAAGATTATAATATGATAGCTTTTGACTTTCGTGTAGACGCCGCCATTGTAAAGTCTGTTGTAGAGGATTTTGGGCTATTTGTCTTTACCGAAGATGGTAAGTACTTCTATTCCGAAAGCTTTACACAACGTATGGAACTCAAAGATTCAATACGCAAACAGCGTTCTGAAATTGGGAAAAGGGGAAATATGGAAAGATGGGGCGCAGCGCAAGCAACGCAGATGCCTGCAAAGCAAACCAATGAAACCAACCTGCCGACAACAAAACAAATTGCTTCTAATGCAACTGCATTGCAGACCGACAACAAAGCCTTTCTAAGCCGCTTCTTCGATAAAACGAACAATAGAAATATTGAAGTGTTGCTGATGAACTTTGGACTAAAACCTGCTGACAGGAAGAAACTTATCAAGGCTGCAAAGGAGATTGTCGCGGAGTGGGAAATCACAAAAAAAGATCACTCTAACTACACAGATTGGTCACAGCATCTTATTGCCACGATGAGAATTAAAATAATGTGCGAGAAGAAGGGCGCGGGAGGGAACGCGACAAAGCAAGACTCACCGCCGACTAATGCTGATCACGAATTTAATGGCGGCTTCGGCGGCAAAGATATTTAACCCAACAATAGCGACAATGGACAATAATAACACACAAGACGAGGAGGATAAGAAAAAAGCGCAGGAGGAAAAGAAACGGAAAGCCCTCGCGCGGATGAACATCAGCACGCTTAACCAATGTGTGGCACAAGCACAGAAAAAGTTGCTCGAAGAGAAAGATAAATCACAAGACATGGCAGACGAGAATGTATACAAGGCGCACGCAAACACACTTATGTGGGTGGCAAACAATATCGTCTTGGCGCACCAACGCAGAAAGTTTGTTGTCGATGACAATAACAGCAGCGTCTTGCGATTCTTGCTATACTACTTCAATGGCTCTCCACTCGCAGAAGAGGTGTTTCCGGGAAGAGGGTATAAGCTACACAAGCATATCTTACTGCACGGGACTGCCGGCACGGGTAAAACGCTACTCATGCAAATCTTCTCCGAGTATCTACGGATCACGGAAAACCCTCGCTTCTTCTATAATCTTTCTGTTACGCAGATGGTAAACTACTACACGCTGCACAACAACCTCGACCGATATACTTTCAACGAGGAGGAAAACAAAGGGTTTAAGTGTATGCCGGTAAACATCTGTCTGAACGATATAGGCGTACAATCTACGAAATTCTACGGAACGGATACCGAATTACTCACTAACGAGTTTCTGCACGCACGCAATGAAATTTGGGTGAATGACCATAAGATGGCGCACCTCACAACAAATCTAACGATACAACAACTGAATCAAAAATACAAAGATGGATACAATCGCTTGATTGACCGCTTCAAAACATACAACGCTATACCTATCAATGGCGAAAGTAGAAGATAATAGTACTAACAATAAAAAGACAAAACAAAATGGAAAAGGAAATAATCAACAGCTTACAGCCTCTGTTCTGCACACGCGCCTCTCTACTACAAGCGCAAGACAAACTGACCGGCAACCCTGAGATAGATTGCCAAATGCGCTTACGATTCGCGAACGGCGCCGAACTCACTCTCAACTTAACACGAGACGAGATTGAGCGGATGATTTCTTCAAGCCTAAACGCGGTGGAAACAAACATCGAGGCAAAATTAGGGTGAACGTATAACAAGATAAACAGATCGAAACATTATGAAATACTTTGAAGTTGGTGTGCGCTACCAGAAGACAACAGAAAACGGACAAAATAAAGTCGTAACAGAGAAATTCCTATTAGATGCAGTCTCTTTTACAGAGGCTGAAAAGAGAATTACAGAAGAGATGCAGCAGTACTCTAATGGAGATATAGGCGTAATCTCTGAAAAGATCACAAACATATCAGAGGTGGTGACAACAGAGGATGACGCTGACAAATTCTATAAGGTGAAGATGAACATCACCACGGTTGACGAGAATAGCGGAAGAGAACGAAAGACGCCGCAAATTATCATCATCCAAGCCGCAAGTGTAGATGACGCGCGCAAACGATTCGATACACACATTAAAGGGTGGCTTACGGATGTCATGCTCGAGGCAGTAAGCGAAACAAAGTATATGGATTATTTCAGAAAACAATAAAATCCATTCCAATTCTTGCAAGATTGGAAAGAAAATCAAACAAATTCAATATGGAAAAGATTAAGACTTACAAAGGCTTTGACGAAAAACTACAATGCAGAGGGTTTCGATATGAGGTAGGCAAAGAGTATGAGAATAGTGGTGACGTTGAGTGTTGCGCGCGCGGCTTTCACGCCTGCGAAAATCCGCTTGAAGTATTTGCATACTACAATCCTGCACAAAACAGGTTCTGTGAAGTAGAGCAAAGCGGCGTACTCGAGAGAGACAACGAAGGTAGTAAAGTTGCAAGCAGTAAAATTTCCATCAAATGTGAGATTGGGCTGCGCGGCTTAATTGAGGCGGGAGTAAAATTCATCTTAGAAAAGATAGATTTTAAGAATGCGAAAAAAAGTAACACAGGCAACTATTCCGCCGCGACGAACACAGGCAACTATTCCGCTGCGACGAACACAGGGTTCTATTCCGCTGCGACGAACACAGGGTACAGCTCCGCTGCAAAAGTAGAGGGCAACGATAGCATTGCTATCGTTACAGGCAAAAGCAGTGCGGCGGCTGGAGAAGTCGGTTGTTGGCTTGTGCTAACAGAGCGCGACACGGAATATAAAATAAAGGATGTTCAAGCCGTGAGAGTTGACGGAGAGGCTATCAAAGCAAATGTTTTTTACAAATTAGTTGATGGGAAAATTTTAGAGACAGAGCTGTAATAATGATTCGCAAAATGAAAGGAATTGAAAGGCTTGCAATAGCAACGATAGATAGTTTCGGCCTTAAAGCCGATGAAAACTTGTCGGCCTATTCATAACCGCCTATTGCCTTGGTTACAAAAAGTATTTGGAAGAGAACGATAAAGGAAAATGAAAAAGTTAACAAAATACGACCTGAATATAGGCGACGTTGTCCGCTCGAGGTCTCTTGGGTGGGAATTTACCATAACTGATATTAGCACTTGTTTAGGTTCAGGCCCAACGGAGGCGGAGCTGGTTCGCAAACACAACGACAAGAAAAAATCAAACTGAAATAATTATGATACAGAGGATTTACAAACAGATTTGCGCGCGTCTTGAAAAACGTCGCTTGGATGAGATTAAAAGAAAGGCTGCATCGCTTTACAAGATTGCAGACTACACCGACAGTTGCGGTATTCTTCACGTTGCAATATTTGCAGGCGGAGTAATTGCTTCCTACGTGAGCGAGGGGACTTTGCAGGCAGCGCAGGCAAAGGTCAAGGAGTTGCGGAGGGAATTTGTAGACAAAGAAATGATGGAGGGTTCGGTATGAACAGAGAAATTAAATTCAGGGCAAAACCATTAAAAGGTGGTTATCCTTGGGTGTACGGCAATGCAGTATTGCAAGTGAAAGGAAAGGCATATCTGCTTGAAGACAATGAGGCAGAAGTTATCCCTGATTTTGATAGGGAAAGCAGTTTCTATACGGTAGACGGGCTTATTGAAGTAGACACAAAAACCATAGGCCAATACACAGGGCTGAAAGATAAAAAAGGTAAGGAAATCTACGAGGGGGATATTCTCGAATATATTGGAAAAAGAAAAGATAATATGAATAAAGTATATCGACGAAAGAGTGTCTTTCATGAGGGGATGTTTGCCTTGCTATCGAAAGAATTACCAGCATATTCTGCATTAAATTACCACTGTATGGAAGATGGCAGGTCTGCATGGCGCGTGATCGGCAACACTTACGACAACCCCGAAATGATGGAGGGCAAGGTATGAAAATCAAAAACGAAAAAGAGTTGTTTGAGTTGGTTTGCGACACGGACGCAGCCTGCGCGAAATACCGTAAGCCTTTTCTTAATAAGGAAGCAGGCAATGTTTGGGCGACAGACGGAAGAATCCTTTTGATTATCAAGCCTGAACGCTTGGAGCAGAAGTATACGGAAGACTCTCTTAAAGTCACTTCTTACGTGTGGGAGTGTGCGCAAAAAGTAGTACGTTTAGAGGCTATCGAAAAGGCGCTGCAGGCTTGTCCGCTGGTTGAAAAAACAATAAGTACAATATGCGATGAGTGCGGCGGCAACGGCGAAGTTTGGTGGACCTACAAAGACAAGCACGGCGAACGTCACGACAAAGATTGGGATTGCCCAATTTGCTACGGCGAGGGGATAAAGTCGCGCGGCACTGGGCAACTTCACGCAGACCCTTATTCCTTTATCAAGCTTGGTAAGGCTTATTTCAGGGCTGAATACATAGAAAAGCTCAAGAGGTGTATGCGATTACTTGACAGCGACAATGCGTTGTTAACGGCAAATTCTCCTCACGGCGCAAGCGTTTTTCAAACGGATAATGCTAAAATAATGTTGATGCCTTACCCCATTTCTGAAGAATCGAACGAGGAAATTTGCGCAAGTGTTGAATTAGAAGAAAATGAAAGTTTAGCATTATGAAAAACGGCGATTGTTTTTTGTGTCCGCGATGCAAAGGGCGTGGCGTGGTTATTGACAGAGAAATGGCTGTTTTTACACTTGGAATAAGCGCGCTTTTCGGAGAGAAAGAATGTTGTCCACGCTGCGGCGGAAGTGGATTTATCAAAGTTAGATGATTATATGAAAACTTACGTATTAACACTATCAAAGTCTTTTCCGAGGACGCACGCTCGCGCAGGTGAGCCGACAGAGTTTCGAGAAAAGTTTCTTAAAGAGGAAAAGATACACACGATACGCGCAAACTTTGAGCTTTGGAGTAAGCGTATAAAAGAGGTGCAAGCAGGGCGCGCAGTGCTATCTGTGCGTCAGTGGACAGGAAAACCTTACGCAAGCCGGCAGGAAGAGATAGCAAGGCTTACTGCAGAAAATAGTGTGGGTATTCAGAAACTTTGCTTTCCTAATCGTTCAACGGCATTGGTTGATTATCCCGAAAGAAAATTATCAGTTGATTTCAAACTCCTTGCAAAAAACGAAGGACTTTCCCTCGCTGACTGGTGCGATTGGTTTAGGTACTACGACCTCTCAAAGCCACTTGCTATTATTCACTTTACAAACTTTAGATATTGAAAAATGAAAGACTCGCGACAAAACAAAGTACGCCCTATTAGCGGCGAGATGATAGACGAAATGACACGAATAGTGCGCAGTCTTTTGGATGAGCATGAGCGATACGAGATGCGGAGACGGTCTCACGCCGCGTTGGTTTGTTGGGTTTTCGAAAACTTGTTCAAACTTCCTGAAATTATTTGCGAATATAACGATAACGCAAAAGATCAGCCGCTACAAAGTATTGAATTTTATAAAGATGGTGAAATATTGCACGCGATGGCGCGCGTTTTCATCGCCCTCCTAATTACTTGCGATTTGACAGGCGTAGGATTCGGCGAAAAATACGATACGCTAAGTACGTGTACGCGAATGAATTTTGATGGAAAGACGATTCGCGAGATTTGCTATGAGCTTTCGCGGCGGCTTCCGAATTGCGGCATTAACTATTTAAGCGACACGATGATGCGCGAGTTTGTACGCGACTTGTTGAGGCTTGCAGAAATACTCAAGGTTGACGTCTACGAGTTTATAGAGAACAGCGCTGATGAATAGCAGGGAGTTTTTCGATAAGGTTTGCGGGTTGCGGCGATGGCAAAAGGAGTTCACCAAGACGAGACGCACAGAAGCGGAGCGCAAAGTAAAGAAATTAGAACAAGTGGTTGATGCCGAGATAGCGCGCGTTTGCGCTATACTTGGCACAGCCGCAAAACAACCTAACATTTTTGACAAATGACACATGCAAGCCTTTTTAGTGGGATTGGAGGCGCAGAGATAGCCGCATCTTGGCTTGGATGGCAAAACTTATTCCATTGTGAAATACAAGAGTTTCAGCGAAAGGTTTTAGAGTATTGGTTTCCGAATTCAATAAGTTATGAAGACATTACAAAAACAGATTTTCGACAATGGCGAGGTCAAATCGATGTTCTCACAGGAGGATTTCCCTGCCAACCATTCAGTGTTGCAGGAAAGAGAAAGGGAGCAGAAGATAACCGCTACCTCTGGCCGCACATGCTACGAGCAATACGGGAAATTCAGCCCGCTTGGATTGTTGGTGAAAACGTTGCTGGAATCCTCTCAATGGTACAGTCCGGCAAGGAGGTTAATATGGGTGGCAAAGCCTCTCTATTTGAAGAGAATTACAGAACAAGAGAGGAGCAGCTCTACACAATCGATGGAATATGTCAAGGTCTTGAGCAGGCGGGATATTCAGTCCAGACGCTTGTTATTCCGGCTTGTGCCGTTGGCGCGCCACACAGAAGAGACAGAGTGTGGATTGTTGCAAGACTTAACACCGACACCGATTGCCAGCGATGCGCAGGGAGGGGCAGTCAAACTCACAAAAGGGACAAGGCTTCGAAACGGACAAGTGTTTTCCGCAACATTGAAAGACCTTGCGGCGAGCAAGATGTTGCCCACGCCAAAGGCGCAAGAAGCGCGCGGGAATTGTTCGGTAAACAGGAACAAATTCAATCTTACGGACAAAATCGCAGAATTGGCAAGCCAGACTTCCAGAACTTCCCAACTCAATCCCCTGTTTGTAGCAGAGATGATGGGCTATCCTTTAGAATGGCTGACCTTGCCGTTTCTTTCCCAAAGTGGAGGAGCAAAAGCATTGAAGCGTTAGGAAATGCGTGGGTGCCGCAAGTCGCATACAAAATATTCAAAGCAATTGAAAAAACAGAAGCAAATGACACAACAAACAACAACAGATAGAGCAGCAGCGCTCACGAAAAAGCGCGCAAAGTTGCAGGCCAAAAAGGAAAAGGCCGAAGCAAAACAGCAGGTAAAGAAACATCTTGCACAGAGCAGCACGATTACAAAGATGAAGATGCTAACGATAATTCTAAACGCATCACAAGTATTAGTACTTGATGTAAACGGCAACTTTCGCGGCGCGTACTACAAGCAGGGGCTTTTGAAAAGTCCGCGCGTCCTTGGGAATATTGAAATTATGTCAGGTCTGCACGAATATTGCCGAGTACAAGCGCGGGCGATGCGCCTTGCGGAAGAGTTCATCGACCCAATAGGACAGACAATATTTGAAGAGGCAGGCGGCGAAGCTTACGATATGGTGCAGGAAGAAGCGTATGAGATGCTACGAGCGCTAATGGCTTTTTATGAGTTGTCGAAAACCGATGAAGGTCGCGCAAGCCTTGCCAACTTCTTTAACGCAAACGCCGCGCACTTGGGAAAATTGTTTACAGAGAATGACTACAAGAATTTCACGATAAAATAAATAGCTATGACCAAAATAAAACAGACAAAGCGAGCAGGCTACAAAGAGGCGTGCGAACTCTTAAGAAGAGCGTACAACGAAAGTGATTACAACTTTTCGAACAGAATGACCGATAACGATGCGATGGCGTATATATGCGATGCTTTGTTTCATGAGCTTTCGAAGTCATTCTTAATTCGCGGAGAAGTGCAAGCGATAAGAGAGACTTTGCGCCGCGTCTTCTTCGTACTCGCAAACCGCAAGGTCGATTTCGCCGAGTCGGACTTCTACGAGTTGCCGCAGGTTCATTTCGAAAACAAGTCAATGAGTTCAATTTGCTATGAGCTTTCGCGCGTATTGCCGTTCAACGATACGCCTACGATGCGCGATAAGCTTTTGAAAATCTTTGTACGACAACTTTTCGAGTTGGCATTCTTTGTAGGCGTTGATGTATTGAGTGTAGATTAACCGCCAAGAATATGGAAAACATTAAGCTATTCCGCGACCACTTCCAAAACTTCAAGAGGCACGATATACCACGCGCGCAGCTGATAATTGCAGACCCGCCGTATAACCTTGGTAAAAATGCTTACGCAAGTAATCCATCTTGGTATGATGGGTGGAGATAACAAAAACGGAGAAAGCTCGTTGGCTGGCAAAGAGTTTTTCGATACGGATAAGGATTTCCGACCGGCAGAGTTCATGCACTTCTGTTCTCAGATGTTGAAGAAAGAGCCAAAGGGTAAAAATCAAGCTCCGTGTATGTTGCTATTCTGTGAGTTCGAGCAGCAGTTTAAGTACATCGAGTTAGGTAAAAAGTACGGTTTTAACCACTACATCAACCTTGTCTTTCGCAAAAACTTTTCCGCGCAGGTTTTGAAAGCAAATATGAAGGTGGTAGGCAATTGTGAGTATGGATTGATTCTGTACCGCGACAAGCTACCAAAGTTTAATAACGACGGACAGATGGTATTCAATTGCTTTGATTGGGGTGTTGACAACTTTACACCAAAGGTTCATCCAACACAAAAGCCCGTTCCGTTGCTTGAAAGGCTGATTGAGATTTTCACGGACAAAGGTGATGTCGTTATTGACCCTTGTGCCGGTAGCGGGTCAACTTTGCTTGCCGCCGCGAATACCGGCAGGAGGGCATACGGATTTGAGATTAAGAAAGAGTTCTACGAACTTGCTACTGAAAAAGTGTTGAAGTACAAGCAGACGAGAATGTTTTAGAATGGAGAAGCGGGCCGAAGCAATGGATGAAGTTGTAAAAGCCGCACTCGAAATTGTTTAAAAATAAAATATATAACTATGAAAGAAAAAATGAAATGCATTGTAGAATGTATAACGTTTACGGCGTTATATTCGTTTTTGATTTACGCTATTTTTTCGGCGTGGAGTTTTGATTTGTTGTGGATTATTCACCCATCGAATGGTAGTAAACTTATTTTCTCATACGCCATTACTCTTGTAATTGTATTCCGCATTTTGTTACTATTGGATCGTCTTGATTTTGTTCGTAAAAAAGAGGAAGAGAAGATGAAACTTATTAAAAGGAAAACAAAAATAGGTTGTATAAGACGAGATTTAGGCTTGATAGAACAAAAGGTTTTTTCGTTGTATTGTTTGGATTTAAAAAAATATGACCGAGACACGATTCTTAGAGAGTTGTACTCGATAGTCAAAGAATTACGTGACCTTGAGAGTTTGTGTGAAAAAGAAATAAAATAAAAATATCACTATGTTAAAAGTCGAAGTTATAGGACACATCGGAAAGGCAGCAGAAGCTTGCGTATGGGATGGGCGTGAATTTGTGCAATTCCCTGTTGCGCACAAAGCAAACAACAAGGGCGCAAACGGAGAATGGCAGCAGGTAACGGAGTGGGTGCAAGTCAGCTGGCGCGGCAACGGCGGCAGGCTGTTGCCCTACTTAAAGAAAGGTACAAAAGTATTTATTCGTGGAGAACTCAAGCCGCAACGATACAAAAATGCTTATGGAGAATTACAAATCTCGCTAAAGGTAATAGCATCAGAAGTAATTCTGTGCGGCGTGCGCAATGAAACGCAAACAGCTGTGTAAGGACGTAAACACAAAACATAAAGACCAAGCAAGCGTCACAAGCTCTACCTTTGTCTTGTACTAATCTCGAAAGAGGTTCAATGATTGAAGAGGTTCTTTATACAGGTTACACGACAGCTCCGTCTGACTACGATTGTCAAGACGGAGCTTTGGCCGCGTCTGTGAATCTCATACCTGAAGATGGGGCGCTACGGCCAATTTTACCGCCGTCTGTAGAATTTACACTACAAGAAAATCAGAGTGCGTGCTACATACACAAGGTTAATACGCAGACTAATTACATCATAAGTACAAACAATGGTAGCCGACTTTCGTTTTCAGCGCACAAAGGGGACACATTCCTCACATTTGCAGAGAAAGAGAAATTGGTGGACATAAACGCTATCGGTAATATCTTGGTTATATCTTCATCCCTGCATCTGTACTATATCCTTTTTAAGGATGCCGCATACATATTGCTCGGGACGGAACTGCCAAAGATTGATATGTCTTTTGGATTGTCGGCAGAACTAATCGGCAAAGAGCATAAAACGAAACTAACGTTTAGCGACTATACTTCTGCGGAAAGCTCATGGCAGTTTTATACAAGAGCTTCATTTAATGTCGATTTAATAGCGAATCCATCTCCACCCATAAGAATGACTTATGCAAAGGGAGTGCAAATTAGTTTACCTAAGAAGTTGGTCAATAACAATGAGTATAAAATACGGGTTAGTGGGTATGGCTTTACTTCTGTAGTCTTGTATGGTGCAAAAGAGGGTTCTACTACCTATGAAAAGCTGGCAGTTATAAAAGGGGTATCTACTATAAGGGCGAAAGAAACGTATGGCTCTTTCAAAATAGATGTGTACGCAGAGACATTCTCGCCGTCTTTTCACGCAACAGGAGAGATAGAAATACTAAGCGGGTTTGAGGCGAATGTTGTTGGAAAGGTTATAGAGTACAACGAAAAAAATTACAATGCTATTGCGGCCGCAATAAATAAATTCGTTAACGAGCAGGCTATACAGAAAAGCCGCTTTATCTATCCTTTCTTTATTCGTTACGCATTGCGCCTTTACGATGGGTCACATGCGCGCATATCGGACCCTGTCTTGTTAATACCAAACTCCGACTACGCACCCTTCGTTAGTTTCACTGATGCATCTGATGCATTGAAACTTTACGCTTTCGTGGCTGATTTGCTGTACAGAGTAGAGGACACAATAGACGAAAAGTGGAGGGACATAATAGTCGGAATCGATGTGTTTGCATCACCACAGATATATCCATATAATCAGGGGAAAAATTTCGATGCAAGCGAGAATCTTTTCCAATATGCAATAATAAATAAGGATAGTGGATTAAATCAAATCGCACTAACCAACTTCGGATATTGTAGATTGAATATTCCTTCACATCAAGGTAATATAGACTTTGGGAAGCATGACTTGTGCGCAAAGGCAAGAACGGAATACGGATTTGCCGATACACAAAAAAAAGATGATTGGAGAATCGTAAAACTCGCACCAACAGAAGATGCGATCGAAAAACTACAAGAGAGCAGCTCATTCTATCTCATTCATTCACTTGAGTTTGATGAAATCGTTAGCGCCGGAAGTGATAATGCTACGTTTACAACGCTTGATATAAAGAAAGGTGTGCTATCGTCTTTGACTACGCGACAAACGCTCTCTGATGACGTGTTTTCAAATTGTACGTTCCGCAACGCACATCTGACTACATACAATCAAAGATTACATTTGTTTGACTTTCACCTAAAGCATCCTGTGCCATCTTCTCCTGAACGCATAAATGGACAACAAGGTTCTGGAGGATTAGGAGAACTAATGCGGGTGCTTGTGCTTATACGAACGACACAAGGAGAACGCGTGGTATCATATATCCCTAAAGGTGTAGAATACCCATCTGATGCGCAGTGGTTTTATTATCCACACAACGGAGCGTACAAAGCTATATTCTTGTATGAAGTACCAAACGGTTCATATGCTATCGCCACATTAAACCTAAAGCAGCACAAGATGCTTAATGGGGCGTATTGGATGGCGGACACCTTAAATAGTGGCCTCGTCTGTCAAGCACAAGCGGAGAGTTTTAAATTTCCACCTGATGCTCCGTATTCATACTATCCTAACTCAGTGCTGCAAAGTAATGCGATTATGCCTTTTACCTTTCCCGCAAAGCTTATGGTTACGTTTGGCGTGGAGAGAATCGTCAAAATGGCATCGGCAGTAAAGGCGCTTTCGCAAGGGCAGTTCGGACAATTCCCGCTATACGCGTTTACAACTGAGGGCGTTTGGGCTTTGGAGGTCTCAAATGTAGGTTCATACTCGGCAAGGCAACCCATTACGCGGGATATATGCACAAACCCAAATGGAATAACACAGCTTGATAGCGCGGTGCTATTTCCTACTGACCGCGGTATAATGTTATTAAGCGGTTCGCACGCGCAATGCATTTCAGAAAGTATTGACGCGGAACAACCTTTTAATGTGATGGGTCTTCCATCCTTTGGTACGATAGGCAGCAGTCTTAAAGAATGCTTGCCAATCTTGCCTTTCTCGCAATTCCTAAAAGATTGCGGGATGGTGTACGATTATGTACATCAGCGCGTGATTGTCTATGCGCATAGCGTAAGTTATGCATATGTTTTTTCTTTGAAGACAAATCAATGGGGGCTAATGTGGTCTTCCATATCGAGCCACCTCAATGCATACCCTGAAGCCTTGGCGGTAGGAAGAAATAATAGCGTACTCAATTTTTCTAAAAACGGAAGCACCTCGGCACAATGCTTGTACGTAACAAGACCGCTTAAACTCGGAGCGCCTAACGTGCATAAAACAATTTCCACACTAATACAACGTGGAAACTTTCTTCGAGGTGATGTTGGATCTGTTCTATATGGGTCACGCGATCTTTATACGTGGCATCTCATTTGGTCGTCTAAGGACAACTTCTTACGCGGCTTTAGGGGGACGCCTTACAAGTATTTCCGCATTGTCGGAATAGCCACGCTTTCAGAGGATAAATCCATAAGTGGCGCGTCTGTTGTCTTTGACGCACGCCATACAAACCAAATACGATAGTGTGTTTTTCATAACAATATGTTTTATTTTTAGATTTGTTTTACACCCAAGAAGCGCACCCGTCTGTGAAGATAGGTGCGCTTCGATTTTCCTTGTCGGGGATTCTCGCCTTTGCGAATGTTCCTGCCCGTAAAGACAGGTGTATCTTACCAAGGATGGAGTTTTCGTGTTATAGCTTTCATTCTTGCGTTCTTAGCCTTTTCGATTTCTTGCTTTGTGTCATCCGCTTTGGCTTGCCACTTTGCGGCCGCTTGCGGGTTGGTGATACCCAACCAATCAGCAAGTACGCAATAGACCATATACTCGTGGATGAGCTTTGAAAGTAGTTGTATCGTCGTGCGTGACATCGTTTCAGGTACGCGCATCTCTATGATGTATTCTTCAGGGGCGTGAAGATAATCATCGACTTCCTCTTCAAGTGGCTCGCGCTTGGTATATGGGTAAAGCATCTCTACAACTGCGGCGTGGATAACGGAAAGCAACCTGCTTACGCGGTCTACATTACCTGTTTCACCTATATCTGCAAGGACGTGCTTAGCGTGCTGCCGCTCTTCGTCCATTACGTCTGACTCGACAAAGGCATAGTTCTTTATGTCGTAGAGTAATTGTGACCGCAAAAATTTTAGACGTACTTTCCTTCGCTCGCCTTGGTCCACATTGTTAGAGTTGCCACAACAATATCCAAACATATCATATAACAATTAAGGGGTGTATTTTGGGCGTTCGGGGCGTCTTCGCTTATATTGAGCCTCCTTTGCTCTTCCAAGTGCCGCCATCGCATCTATCCTACAAGCCTCTGCAATTTCAGGATATGTCTGCCGATACCATTCATAGATGGAGCGACCCACAATAAAATCGTGAATTGCACTACCAAGCTCATCTACAGCTGCATTGTTATAGTTGCTCGGAAATTGGAATGTCAGTGTTAGCGCCTCGCCATCGTCTACGGCTTTTCGCACAAGGTTGTCCGCCTTGTCTGTGCCGTCTGCAAGATACTCGCTTAGCGCTAATTTCGCCTCTGCAATAGCGTCACTAATGGCGCGGTTCAACTCGTAACCATCTTCCTTAAACTCCGTTTGTTGTGCGTTCGAGGCAGCCTCGTAGGTGAGCTTACCGGAAGACTGCAAACTGCGGGCGGTTACGTGCGTCTTGTTCATAATCGCAAACTTCAACTCTTTCGTTTGGATTAGAATAGGTATACGCTTTTCGTTATCTACCATGGTGCCGTGTGGTTAATCGTAAATCGGACGCGTGGGGGACTTCTTGAAAAAGGCCTTTTCGCGAACATCGTCAAGAATCTTTTTGCCCGCGTTGGCAAATGCGGCCGATTCTTCCTTGTTCGTAAACACATACCATTTCGCCGCAATGCTCTGTACAAAGTAAGAGAATAACCCAAGCTGCATACTCGGGAGTAAGGCATTATCGAAAGCGGGAGACACTTCTAATTGGAGCGTATAGGTGTCGCCGTCTGCGTCCATTCCCTCTGTGGAGAGCAGTCGAATGAGTTCGCGCGCTACTTCTGCGCGTGTCTCGTCCCAAAAGCGTTGCAATAAACCTCGATCTTCATCAATGGTTGCAATTCGCTCATAAGCTTCTTCGTCGCTTATCTTCGCGCCGGAATATTCCGTTGTGCGCGCCACTTCTGTAAACACTTCCGATTGGCGAAATGATATGGTTACGTTCATACTTAAAAACTAAACAGTGAATAAGTTATGCCGACACCAACGTAAGGAGATGCTTGCTTTGTCTTTATATTATAGCCATAGCCTCCGGTAATGCCGATATGCCACTTATTGGGCGGCTTGTATATCCGCTCCCTGATGGTTGTTGTCTTCGGATATACAAATATACTATCAAGGTTCGGCTCGTACCCACTGACGTATGCAAGATAATCTTTTCCCTCGTAACGCTTTTGTATAATGGGGATTTCTACGGCCGCCCTGCCTTGATCGTCTACAACACACGATCGCGCAATGCCACCTGCGCTATTCTGAATACCCTCTCGGATCTTGTTCGTATCGTGCGTTTCTGTCTTTGCTATCGGAAAGTATCTTGTGATATACTTTACCGCGATACTATCTTTTGCCACTGGTAGATAGTGAGGAATGGTGTCGATACGCACGATGGTATCTCTATCTACGATGCGCGGCTTTGACTTGTTGCGAACGAGTAAGGCGGCACAAATACCAAACCCAAGAAAAAGTCCAATCAGTACCCCCATAAACATTGAGTCGTAAATGGATTTCACTTTCTGTAACATATCATTTTTGTTTGATCCTCCGCAAATTTAATCTTCATGCAAGGCAATTGTTTGTTATCTTTTGAGGAAGCAACGCGCGCCTCACACTATCTCAATTTTGATTTCCTCTCCTTTCGCTAAAGCAGCCTTACAGCGCTTTACAAGCTCTAACTCGTAGGACGTGGAATTGATTACTTTTCCCTTTACCTTGTTCTCTCCAACAAGAATGCATCCGGACGTATCCTCTGGCGTGTTGCCTCTGTGGATGAGTACGCCGTCAAAGCTCGGCACATCGAGCAACCTCGGCAAATCTCTGCCAAACCGCGGAGACTTTGTGACAAGCACCTTGTACGTGCCGAATGGAATGGCCGTCTCGTGCTTTACTTTCGCCTCGCCTCCATCGAATTGCCCGTTGTGGTTGGCATCTCTGTTCTTATCCTCGAGCGTGTCGCAAAAGCGCTCGCCGTCAATATACATTGTGCCTATCGTGTAGGTAGTTGCAAAATAGCTCCGCCTTACTTGTATCTTCATTGCTCTCCTCCTTTCTCTTCGTCCTTTTTCTTCAAATAATCTACTACGGCATCAGCCACCGCACCGATGTTTTCTTTATTGCGCGCTACCTGCTTTGCCAATTCGGACACATTGTCTATCTTAATCTTATCTTCGGCCTTTTCGTAGATACTCTTTATTTCGATGAGGCCGATACTGATAGCACCTAACAGTGTGATGAACGGGAAAAACGGCAAACGATAGCCATAGAATTGCTCTAAGTACCATATCGCAGCCATCTGCATAGCATCGATGACAGTAAGAGCAATCATAAAGTTGTAATACCGAGCAGCCTTATCCACCGTTCGCTTAAATCCATAAGATGATGCTGCAATACCAAGCTTCTTTGCTTTTCTTAAACCAGCCCATAAGTCGGCCATCATAGCCAATAGGACGAGTGTATAAAACCCGAAAAGCATCCATAATGTCACAATGATTTTTTCCATATATTTTTTTAGAGTTACAATTTTAAGGGTTCAGGATAATCGGTCGCAATATCAAAGGCTTCCACGTCTTCTATCTTCTTTAGCTTCGCCACCTCCAACTTGTGGCGGGAAGAAACGATAAACGTATCGTCCGCATAGCGCTGCACTTTAGCCAAAATCATACGCGCCTTTTCTATCGGCAGCTTCACCACGTTACCCTCGACAACAAACGTAATCTCTTTTTCTTTCAGCAGCTCGGCGGCATCAAGAGAGAGCTTGTAGTTTGCGCGCGTCTCCTTGTCTAACCAAGTCGGCGTATTATTGAAATACAAGATATTAACGTTATCACTTTGAGCATAAGCCTCAATCTCGCGTATCTTCGCCTCTTTCGCATTTCTCAATCTTTCTTCAAAAGTTTCTACTTCTTCAACCTCAACGCACCCAGCCGCTTTAAGCTGCTCGGGAGTGGGGTTCAAAATTAACATTCCGTTCAACTCGATTTTACCTTTAACCAAGTTTCCGTACTGGTCTATATATTGTTTTTCCATAATCTTAGGGTAATTCGCTAATCGGTTTCAAATAAGTGTTGTACGGCGCGGGTAGCAACGTCTTGTAGTAGTCAATGTCTCCTGCCTGCACATAGATGTCGAACTTATGTTTTAACACAAGCTTAGGGTCTTGCGGCAAGCGTCCCCTGAAGATGAGTTGTTGCAGTCGGTTCGAGTTTGCAAGGAAACTTGTATCTATCATCTTTACACCTGCGCCAAGATCGCATCGTTCCATCGCGCTGTTCATAAAGCTATACCCCAAATCCTCAACAGAATCTGGCACTACGATTGAGCGGATTCTTGGTTCCGTTATTGAGTTGTTATAAAACCGCTTTACGCCGTTTGGAACAACGAAGTCAGTATTTTTACCAAAGGCTGCGTAGACAATCGTTCCGTCATAGCTTAAAATGAGATTATTCTCAACCTTGTTGTTGCGGTTCGCCTTGTCAATCGTCACCTCCTCTAACCAATCATTGAGATAGGCCCAAGGTTTAGCATTTATCATTCCTTTTGGACCGAGATGCAGCGAAACAACATAAAAGCGAATGCAATTCAATTTACCATTTATACACACGCGCCTTGCGGCAATGTCACCTCCTCTCGAAAAGCTGTTCAAAGAAATGCTTTTTAACTTGCAGTTCTTTACATTATTGTACGCCGCAGCATTCCAATTAACATTGCCAATATTCTGCAAGCCTGTGAAATAAAGCAGCTCATCAAATGTTGTGAAAGTTTCCCAAGGCGGATTTGCCGCTTTGAATTGTGCATCAGTAACAGTCTCCGCTTCATCGAGTGAGATTCTGCCATCTCCGTCTTTGTCGAAGTGAGTCAAGCACCATTGCTCGACTGCCTTGTCGGCGAAGTGAATAAACCTCGCCTCATAGGCAGCACGCATCATTAAATGTCGTCTAAACAAACTCATTCTGCACCTCCCATGATGATGACGTTATTAACTACGCTCGCTTGGTAGGTCTTGCCGGCCTCTGGCACAACGACCTTTCCGCCGTACCACTTAATGCCTGCCGGCAACTCTAAAGTTGCGCCTGCATCATCAGGACACGTGAACTGAAATCCGTACTCACCCACATAGCCGTCCTCCGCCGTCGCAAACGTCAAATGCAACTGCTCCATCTCGGGCCAAACGTGTAAGACGTCAGGCGTTAAGACAAATGTATGCTCATTTGCATTGTGCATCACGATTTTCAAGCCGCCATCATTGATCATCTGCACCAAGTTGTTTGCTGCCTCATCCCAACAATATAACTTGTTCTTGCACTTGTAAATCTTATCTTTGAGGATTTCTCCACCAAGAATAAAAGGTGCGACGTCTACACCTCTTTCTATCTCACTCTCTAAATCTTTTAGTAGAATATATACGCCGCCATTGTCCTTGCCTACGAACGTCTTGCGAATCCTATCAAAATAGACTTTTGGAGAACTCGTCTTATCGAAAGTTCCAGCCAAAGAAACATTGTCTACAAAGCCTTCAAATGATGCTGATGCTCTGTTTATGGAATATGCCAAGGCCCAATCCGTCCTTGTGTTTGCCTCGTCTTTCGCATTCTTTTTAGCTTCCTCGATTTTCTTCTCGAGTTCCTTATCAGCTGCTTCTCTCGCGGTTACCTCGCTCGTTACTGACTGCTGAAAAGTAGATAGAGAGCCTTGCAAAGTCATAATACTTTCCCCCTGCATGGTAACTAAAGCCTTTACCTTGTCCGTCACGTCAACTAACGTCTGCGCCTCCTCGCTCCACACAAAAGCGACAGCACCAAGCAAGTACACTTTGTCTTTAAGTATCGCGCTTCTGTCTTCCGACATATACGCATCCGCACCCGTCCAATTGCCAACGTAATTTCCGTCCGACTTGCCGGCAAACACTTTCTTTGAGGAAATATAGTAGACGCCCGATACATTGGTGACGCTGATTTCCTTTAGTTCCGCATCTTCCACAATTCCATGAAAACGCGCGGTTAGACTGTTGCGAACATCACTAATCTGCGATTGTAGCTTGATTCCCTCATTACCCGGAAAGGCTGTATTCTCATTGTGTCCAAGTTCAAGAGCAGAGCCGATAGGTTCTAATTTAGTGCCATTCCATCTAAAGCTCTTATTATTCGTGGTGTCAATGTATATCTTTCCGCTCTGTGGAATACGACCATTGTCGGAGTTCGCTCCATACAAATAACCGTCAGCCCAATTAGAGAAGTACTTTGGCTGTGCGCCGATGATGCGCAAAGCAAACGTTTTAGTCGTGCTATTGTACACAACGTCACAAGTCGCGTCTGTGGAGTTGTTTGAAGAAGAACTTTCCTCAAAGGCAACGCTTTCTACTACGCCCGTAAATTCCAATACATCAAATGCGGAGACCGGCAAATAGGCTGATGGTATATGGCTTGTCTCGTCGAGTGGGGCAATTCCGTTAGCCTTGCCCTTACTGCCTTCTAATGATTCTACGCTCGTCTTCGCTGTCGTGACGTCTCTCTTAACGGCTTCGATCGCCGTCGCTGCATCTTTCTTAGCGGCTTCGATCGTTTCGTTAACCTTTAGGATGTCTTGCATAATGCCTTCTGAATCCAATATCGGCGCGCCTTTAAGAATCGGCTCTCCGCTCCCGTCTACTTGGGCAACCCAATGGCCGCCCTCTGCAATGTAGAGCTGTCCTAAATGGTCCGATGTTTTAGGCGTAGCGACCAATGCCCACCATCCATTATGCGGCTTTGGATAAGTCGTGAGCAATTGCGCCTCCGTCTTAAACAATCCCTTGCTTGGGCCTTTGATGTTTGGCGCATCAAGCCACCCATATACTCTTAAGTCACGTCCGACAGAAATACAACCTGCAACCTCAACCTTTCCGCCAATGTGCGCGTTATGGCCTATCGTAACGTCACCATCTATTTGTGTCCCTCTATAACCTCCCATTTCTTCCTGCTTACTTTAATAGTGTTTGTGCCAACTTTGCAGCCGCATCGCCTTTCTCATGCTCGCCACAAGTCATTAGTGTTAAACTCGCAATCATGTAAATGACTGCCTTATAACAACGCTGACAAATCTCGACTCCTCCGTCATCGTCTATCTTAGGGTGGGGGATATAAACCGCCCTGCTTACATTCGCGTCTGTACTCTTACAAGAATAAAACTCTAACGCTTTACCCTCAGGACGTATGGCAATAGCACACACGGGGCGCTGGGCGGTCCCGCGTATGCCTTTGAATCTACTGCGTTGTTTCTGATACTCGGCATCATCTGTACTGATAGCCGTATACACGGCGCGATCCCAATCGTCCATTTCAAAAACGACAAGACGCAAGAAGTCACGCGGTAACAATACCCAACCACTCTCCAACTCTCGCCAATACACAGTGTCGCCAAAGTTGTGGCCGCCTTCTAATAAATAGTTGGGGGCTTCCAAGTGTACACGCCGCACGGCTTCTGTTATCTTTGACTTGATAATCTCATCGAGAGAAAGGGTATCAATGTCGCCACTCTCAATAAGTGACTCGCTCTCCATATTTTGGTCGATGGCGATGCGGACATCTTGCAAAATCTTGTCGATTTGAAATATCATAACGATTGGTTTTTATGTCGTGAAGACAAAGACTACTCCGCACGCGCTGCAAGCAGCCTCGAATGCGCCCTTTCCTCGCAAACTCGTTGCGGTATAGTTCCGCTCGGGGAAGTGTTCTTTGAGGTACTCAATTGCCTCGCTCTTGTCGGCAACTACAATTGGCTCTACGCCCGTCGTCTCTTCGTCTCCATCAGCCTGCTCTTGCGCTCCGTCTTCGCCAGCCATTGACAAGGGCGGGTTTATTGTGGATTCTTCGATGGAAGATGCCCCCGCGCACGCTTTCTTTTTGCGCACCTTTGTGCCCTCATCGTCTGGCACTTCAATTTCTCTAACCAAAACAATTCGGCCATTTTTGAATTGATCACTATTTTCTATCACAAATTGAGTCAATTCGTCTTTAGTAATGAAAGATGCAGGGGATACGCCAACACTTGTGGTAGAGCCATTTGTGAATGATACTTCCATCTTTATTTTGCCGGCAGAGACAATGCCATGCCACTCCAAAAGCCCCTTAATTCCGTATGTCTTAATTTTCATATCTATCTGAAATTAATAAGCGGACGGACTAAACTTAAAGGATGTCCGTCCGCTTGTTTGGTTCAATAATGCTATTTTATTACGCTGCTAAAATTGCTCCTTTATATTCAGTCCAGCCATCAGTCTTGGAGTACTTGTACGCTTCGCCTGCACGTGCTTTAATTGGGCCGCTCATGCTGCCGACTTTCGATAAAGTAACGTCTTGTATGAAGCAATACACAGTTCCGTCTACAGGATTATTAGGCTCGGTAGCCTCGTTATACAAAACAAACTCTGTAGCATTTGGAGCCGTTTCTGTACCCTTACCGTCAACCCAAATATGGCAACTGCCTTTCAAACAGAGTGCGTCCCAAACGAGAATGCCGGTGCGAGTAGCTTCCTCTCCTTCCACCTTCTCGTTGATACTTACCTCTGCCTTACGCCTGTAGTGTACCAAACGATCCTCGCCAATGAGAGCAGCACAGTTCTCATAACCAAGGCGATCAAGAGTCGGTTCGCGCTTGAATTGAAACTCTCCGAATACTGTGTCGATCGATGTAACTTTCCAACCCAAACGTTCATTTGTTTTTATAGAAATGGTAACCTCGGGATGCTTGCTCCAATCTATGCATTGGATATTCTGCATGAAGTTCTTGCCGCAAAGTGCCAAACAAGACTTAGGCACATCCTCTCCTGTATAGAACAATTTTGCCAAGGCAATGAAATCCTCGTATGTCCATTTACCATTATGCTCCACCTCGCGTCTGAACTGCCAACGAATGCCATTAGTATTGTAAACATACTGCATATTTCCGGCCTTTGCTTTTACTTTGAACTTTGCAAGCTGCGAAATCCATAATGTGCGATTTCCCCTGGTCTTAAAGTTTTTGATAGCGGACTCTGCTATAATCGCTTTGGAGAAAGGAATACGCTTGCGCTGTGACTCAAAATAGTCACTTACGATCTGATTCATTCCGCGCTTCTGTAGATATTGACGATCGGGCTGAGGAAGAACCATGTCCGGATCTACTTCTTTCTGCGTCTCGTAAAGCGCGTTACCGAGAATGATTAATTTTGTACCGGGCTGGATGTAATTCTTGTTGCTTGCCACGGGGCTGCTATTCGTGGGCAAATCGCCGTACTCGTCTGTCTCTGCGCTCTTTACACCATTGGTTACCTTCACTGAAAATTCATCATCGTCCAGGACTTGGGTAACGAATAGTTGTAATGGGCGAGCTGTCATTACATTGTTGCCTCCTGTGAATGAATAGCCATTGACGCCAACAACAGAAAGAACATCGTATGCATGTACCTTCATTTTGTCTACAGAAACCAACTTAAGCTTGTTTGTTCCTGTTACGCTCTCAACAGTAACCATGGCGCCGGGCTCATCTATGCTATAGTGATCAACCTCAGCGCTGGTCACATCTATAGTCTTTGCCTTCAGCATGAGGTTCATCAGAGGCGTGTCATCGCTCGAAAAATCCGCTAATTCTCCGTCAACATCAGGCTCTATAAAATTTCCTCCGTCCACCCCTCCTGAGGCTTCCGCGGCACCCGATACTGTTGTAGGCTGATTTCCTACTTGTGTGTCAAGGCCTGCACTGCCTTTCGAAACGACAGGGGTCTCTTTCGTTAATTCTACCTTTTCCATAATAGTCCTTTCATTTATATTATTTGACAATCTTGATCATTGCGCACTTCGAGCGACGTCGAAGATGCTTTTTCTATTAGTCCTCATTGACGCTGGATTATTATTACTTCCCGCAAGATGTGGGATTCCATCACCCGCCTTAGGCTTGCGCAGCTTCTCTTCAATCTTCGCGTTGCGACCTGCAATAACGCCCTCGGAGTTCGCGTTCTCTACGTCTGCATCGTGCGTAATGGCGTTGAGCGCCATACCAATGGTCTCTTCCGTAAACTTGCCTACAATAGCCTCGTTGGCAATACGGATGACAAGCTCCATCGCGGCATCAATCGTATCATCACCAAGTTTGCGCTCTTGTTGGATTCTCTCCAACAAATCCATACTCTCGGCAAAATTCTTTTGGTATTCCTCCTCCAACGTCTTCTCCTTGGCAAGGCGCTGCACGTATGCTTCGTTAGCTTTTGCGTATTCTTCCTGCTTTGTGGGGTCGTTCATGATGTCGGTTATGCCATCAACGCCAAGGCGCTCAATTATGGCAAGCCAAGGGTCTTTGCCCTTTGCCATATCAACAATAAATTGAGCGGAGCGGGGGTCTTTGGAAAATAAGTCTGTGATGCGACCCTCGCGCTCCTTATACTGATTCAGCTGGTTCTCATGCTCGGCGTAGTCTTCATCGATTTTACCGAACATAGAATCCTCGTCTTCAAAATCCACCTCGGGATATTTCTTTTTCAGCCGTTCAAGAAACTGTTCACGCTTGCTCTTGGGCTGCTCCAATGGGGTCTGTGTCTCTGCCATGTTAGAAACCTTTTTATGGTTTTATGTCATTTCCTTTTGGGCAAATTTACGCCACCCCGATAGCTGTTTATCTTTATCTTTTGTACTTGTAGATATGTTAGAATTTTTCTAAATTTGCATACATAATCTACATATCATCAAATGATTGTATTCGCAATATTGATATTTGGTGGTATTCTAATCTAAGGATATGAAATATAGTGGAAGTGTGCTTGATTTTACAGAGGAGAGAAACGAGGCTTTGATGCGTGCTTATCGAGCCGTGATTGGTAGTCGTGAAGTTCTCAGTCTTGCGGAAATTTCAGAAAGGATAGTTAACAGACCTTGCTCGCGCTTTTGGGTTTCGGAGGGTAGAGCAGCAGTGATCATATCTGAAATGCTAAAAGGCAACCCCATCCTCTACACAATGAGGGAAACAAAGCGTGAAATGTTCCAAGAGATTTTCAGGCGTGTTGTTTCGTTGCGTGAAAAACATCCAAAGGCCAGCTTGGCTTTCTTGGTTAAGGAGGTTATCTATTCTCCTGCGCCTAAATTTTATATGCGCCCGCGATGCGCAATGGAAATAATCTACAAGCTAAAGAGAGACTTTTACAAAAACAAAGTGCGGTGCCGTTAGCACTTCACTATCCGATTGTCGCCGCTGAAACGACCTTGCTCGATACAGCTGCGTTAATGTTGTTGTTGAGGTTGATTATGCGAGGCAAATCCATTTCGTGGTAACAAATTTGCAGACCGATGGCACGCGTCATTAGACGGTCATCGTGGTAACCCTCCATCGCTTCAAACCCGCCCTTATCGGTTTCTATATAAGTAAGGTATTCATCCAGGCAAGCGGCCTCGCGCTCTATATACAAGCGCTCACGTATCGCAACCTTTAGGTTGTATACAACGACCTTTTTCGTTAGGGCATTCGTGTGGAAACCAAATTTTTTGGGTAATCCTTGCCGTATATCTTCGGCACTCTGTTTGCGCGTATAAAGCTGACGGCCGTACACATCATTTATTAGTGTTAGGATATACTCCGCCTCACCCTTTGTATTGTTGGTCTCGAGTGTGTTACTCTCAATAACCAACAAGGCGTTATCATAGTACGCCGCTATTTGTGTGGCTTTCCACGCCAATTTATCCATGTCGATGTGTCCGTGCCACTCGGCCGCGACAACGGGTGGCTCTCCATCGATCATATTCAATCGGTCAAGAACAAGAATGTCGGCAAAGTCGGCGTTCTTGGTGTGGCCCTTGCAGACATCGACAATAACTAAGTATCTATCCGTTACTTTCTCGCTTTCGCTGCGCTCCACATCGTGCCAAATAAACAAGCGACCGTCCGCCTCTTTCTTAAAGCGAATTCCTTCAAGTGCTTTCTCTCCCTCGTCTGCTGCTCCGTAAACTTCACCCTTCAAGCGCGGCGCCTTGCATGCTGCTCGGAATAACTCTACGTCTTCATTGCTGAATACTTTTCTTCCTGAATAGGTAAACGCCTCAATGTCGTCTGATGGATACTCGGAAGCCATGTCGCCGTGGTTGGTATACTTTGAACGCTCGGAGATATACCAATGGATGGCTTCAAGGGTTGCTCCTTTTTCCCATAAACGCCACAGATAAGTGCCGGCTTCCTCGCGGTCCGTCTTGACCTCATCGCTATGCCTATTGGTATATAGGCGCTCCGCAAATGCGTGTCGCTCGGCTTCATCTTCAAACGGCAATTCGTATTGCTCAATCTCAAACCAAGCAATAAACATGGCCTCAAACTGCGAAATGCCTTGCTTGGCGGCTAAGTATTCTTTGTGGAAGAAATTGCCAACGCCGTTCGGGGTTGACTCGTAGGCAATCAGCGTTAATGCCTTTAGTAGAATACCGGAACAAGCGGAGCGCACAATATCTTCAGGCTTCTTGCCATCTGTCTCTTTCCATAAGGCTACCTCGGAAAGGTGCACAAGGTTATAGTCACCACCACGACAAGAGTTTGGCCGCTCTGCCGTACCGATCTTTATCTTACAATTGCGCTGCGGCACTCTGAAAATGTTGCCAGACTTACCAACCGCAACAAGCTTTGGTTCGTTGGGTGAATAGGCTTCGCCGATCTCGTGTAGAATCTCTATCGGATATGCTTTAATCATACGATCAAACATATCCTTGATTTCGTCTGAACCCGTACCTTGATGTGCAATAATGAGCGAGTTTAAGCCCACTTCGTGAATGAGCTGCAACCAAGCCATGTAAATCTGAATCGCCGTAGAGCCGCCCCATTGCCGCGCTTTCAAAAGGATCAAGCGAATAGGCTTGCCTGCCTTTCGCATCTTTTCAAGCCTTTTGATGAGTTTACGCTGTGGTCTGTTTAGGCGAAAAAGGACGTCCGCACCGCCGCCCTTGCGCTTGATGTAGGAAAACATAGCGGCCCAAAAAGGGAAGTCATATTTTATCCTTATGCGGATAAACTTCTCTACAACTTTCTCGCGGGCTTCTTCTGTGACGGGTAGGTTTAATATATCCTTGATAAGCGCATCAATACTTCCTACTTTTGATAACGACTTAATAAAAGGCTCACTCATCATCTCCGCGGGTATATATTGCGTGGAAATGGGGTAGCCTGAAATGGAGAGGGCAACACGTTCTCCAATGCTGCCCTCTCCGGTAATGGGATTGAACGGCGCAAAGACCATCAAGCGCCGTTGCTCGTTCTCCCGAATAATCTTGCCTATGGCAATGTCGGTGTTCCCGTTCACAGATAATTTATTGTGTTATGCTTCCGCGTTCACTCCCATAGCTTTTTGTAATAACGCCATCGCTTTAGGATCTGCACTCGATTGTACTTGCTGCTTAAGTTCAGGAGATATACCATCTGGCGCTTGTCCTTTTTCCATCTGCTCTTTTTGACTTTGTATACTTTGTAATAGGGCGTCCGCGAATGGGAAACTACCCGTTTGTAGCATCTGTTCAAGCGAGATGGCTTGCTTTTCAAAAAGCTGCATTAGCATATCGTTGGCCATAGCACGGTATGATGGCGTTGCTTGGCTCGGAGAAATGCTGATGTCCATCTCAATGTCGCGTATCTTATTTGGATCGTATTCGGCTTGCTGTCCGTTGCGACCTGCAATATTAAACGTCCGCTTTTGGTCGTAGAATTGCTGAATGTTCTTAACGTCCTTATAGGCTGCATCGCGTACGAATTCTTGAAAACTATCAAGTAGGTCGAGCAATGATGTGGTCGCGTTCTGCGTCTGCTGGCTGTATAGTGCCGCGCTCATCCCCGAATATCCGGGCTTACCTTGAAGCGCTCCTTGTACCCCGCTGATGTCTTCAAAGAATTTCAACATCATGTTTAGCATCTCATGCGTTCCTATGTTGGTAGAGTTGTTAGCAACTTGGTGGGGAACAGCACCCGTCTTGCTTGGTTTGTAGGCCACAACGCCGTTAAACTTCGCCCAAGTGTCGGCGAACTCTTGTAGGGTCATTCCGTCCGGTATACATTCTTCAGGTACAAGCAATACGCCTTTCGCACTCGCCCTGATAACCCAGTCATTAAGCGTAATCAAACGATTGGCATATCGTTGAATGTCCAAAACGTCCGACACAAACGAGTGTATTTCTCCATCGATAAATGGATAGGCCTTGAAAACATAGGGGTGGCTTTTATGCATGTATGGCGTCTCTCCTTCTGCAAGAATGTCGCCAATCGGGGATAGGTAATAATAGTACCAATACGAATCTATAATCCATTCTGCCTTTATAAATGGAATCTCATCATAAGGTACGCCATCCTGCTCTGCTTGTGCTTGGCGGCGCTTATTCTCTGCATCGACAATGGTAGGATAATCTTCTATGTCTATCTTAAATATTTCGCCGTTATTGTAGTCGTGGCAGCGGTATCTCGGTTTGGTTTCTTTCCGCCATATCTCAAATACGCGGCACCGGCTATTATTTTGCGTCAATAGGAATGAGGAGTTTAGATTGTCTCGATTATAACCAAACTCTTCCCACGAGCGAATATTTGTCTCGCGGTCTCGTGCATATCGGTAAATCTCGGCGATCCTCTTATAGTCCGCGGGTGATTGTGCAAAATTTGCACAGACCTCTTCATACTCCAAGTCGTGAATCTCACCGACAAAAGAACAATCCCACGCACGCAAGTCGCGCATGTTGCTGTCTATAATGAAATTGTTGGGCTGTACAGGGTCGGTCCAACATTCCATTCGTTCATTGCGCCATCCATGCCATTTGCGATGGACGACAAGCCCGCTAATCAAATACTCTTCAATACTTCTTGCATAGACCTCCGTCATTCGGTTTAGTTGCATTACATACTGCAATACAATACTCATTGTCTCCGCTTGCTGTTGCTCGTCTCTGTCGCGGGCTGTGCAAGTTGGCTCTATGGATTGGCTTCGATATACGCCGATAACGTTACGAACAAGGCGGCGGATAAGGTTCGTCTTCAACGGCACATTACCTTGAGAAAGGATATACTGCTCCTCGGTCATACGCTTGCCGTCTATACAAACGATGTCGCCCCATTGATCGCCGTAGTTATAACGCTTATTCCGCTCGCGGTCTCTGCGGAAACGCTCCATAGCATTATAGTAACGCTGCGCCTCAAACAAAATCATTTGCCCCCTTGTCTTGTCATCTCGATATTGCCGGTGGCTGCGCTTAAGGCTGTCGGCTTCCTCTATATTGCTATTCGACAACTGAACCTTGCTTAATCTATGTAGTTTTGCATCCATCTTCGTTGGTTGTATTGCGTGTCGACAAATTTACGTTTTGCCGACACGCTTCTTCCGTTATCTATTGATTTTCGTATAGCTTCTCCTGCTCTTCAGCAAAGCCTTCCATCAGTGTACCAATATCATCCATAGCTTTCTCTTGTGCGGCCTCTCCTTTCGCTTGGAGCACCTTTAGCATAGCGGGCTTGTAGCTTTCTATCATCTTCCTATAAAGCTGCCGCTCGCCGTCGCTCTTTGCGCTAAGGAATCTTTTAGCCATCTTGTCGAGTTGTCTATCCATCGACTTTAGCTTCTGGTAGGTGTCTAATGCCGACTTGTCTTTCTGAATCTCGACCATCATGTTCGCGGCCTTTACGTAGTCGGTCTTCTTGGCAGCCTCGTAGGCTTCCATCTGCTTGTCTACCTTTTGATAGACTTCCTCGTAAGGCGCAAACGCTTCGTTTAGGTTTGTTAGCCCCATGTGGTTCGTTCGCTCTTTAATCTCCCTATTGGCTTGGGTTATGGCCTTGCCAACATTCACATCATCATCCCATGCCCATGGGGTGGAGAAGTGGCCACGCTTAACCTTGTATCTCGCGTAGCGCTCTGCAAGTTGGGCGGGGGTGTATTTGCTTAGGCCGCTACCCATCAAACCGACTTCATCAAAATAGAGTTTGTCGATCTGGCTTTGCGGCACTTGTAGGATGCGGGCTATAAAGATGGTCGCCTCGTTTGCCAAAGCTGGATCGTCTCCGCACGCGTCCATAATGGCAAGCACGGAGTCGGTGATGCTTTGTGGATTTACACCGATACCTGACTGAACAATAAGGTTAATCATATCACTAAGGGCTGCATCCGTGTCGCCTTTAGTAAACTTCTTGAAAGCAACTGCGAGATCACTCGTAAGTGGCATATCCTTATCCATTGCATTTGGATTAAGGTTTCCGGCGAGGGCTGAACCAAGCACTTGACTGATAACATCACCTCCGGTAAGACCTTCCAGTGATCCGAAGTAAGAATGTGCGAACACGTCTTGCCAAAAGACCTCTTTCTCGTCATCATCATTTCCAAACAACAGATATGGCAGGTATGCGCCAAGATTCCAAGCAAATTGCAAGATATAACCGAATGTGGCCACGCGAAGAATATCCTTGCGTATTTGTCTGTCAAACTTGCGTTTTGCGTTCTCTTCTGCTTTTGCCTTGTCAAAGCCTTCGTTCATATATTGCTTGGTCATGAACGCAATACTTTCTTTGCGTCCGCCGGGCGTTAGGTTGCGCCGTAAGTTTCGCGTGGCGTCATAAAGCTGGCGCGTGTACGCCATACTTGAGTTGCGGAAGATGGAGAAGAGTACGGATACCCAACCTCGATTTACCTGCATTCTTGAAAGGAATGCTCCCTCGCTTGATTGCTGCGTCTGATTGTAAAGAATCTCTGCATCTTGCTTGGCCTTTTTATCTGCAACTTCTTCCGTATAGCCGTCGCGAAGATACTGCCCCTTTCGCGTCATATACATAGCGCGCGCGCCGATGCTGACGGTAAGGGCATCCACAAAGGCGTTAGGCGTCATACCGATACGCATAGCAATTTCAGCCGCGCGCGTGCGCCACATCTTCCAGTCCATATTGGTCTTTAACAGACGTGGATCACCGCTCAATCGACTATTCCAACGCTCATTGAAAATAGGAAGATTCTCCATACACCAATCCCAAGATTCTTTGGGGTGGGCGAGGCACTTTGCTATATGTACGGCCTTCACTTCGGGGAAATAAGCGGGGAAGGAAAGGAATTGCTTCAAAGCTGTAAACAGACGGAAGGATACCTTTGCGGCCGTTACGCCTTTAGCGAGGTTTACAAGATCCTTATCCAAGTCTTCGCGAGGCGGAATGTAGCTGCCGGTAGTAATTTGGCATAGATCATTGAAGTGCTTCCACAGCTTTTTGCCGCTGCCATAGATGGTTGTCATATTCTCCACACCGTTGCGGAAACGTTTATAGGTGCGCAAAGTGTTGAGGTCTCTGTTGTACTCCACGAAAGCATTCCAATGCTCCATTTCTGTAATGTGACTAAGGATTATGTTGAGTGCATCTGCGTTCAGCAAGTCAAGGGGAAGACTATTGCGCCTACGCTTGATGATGCTGCCGGTAGTGGTACTAATCCCGCTATTCTTTGTCGGATTGTCAAGGTCCTCCGCCTTATCTATACGTGCGTTCGAGCGGATCTTCAAGGGAAAATAATCCTCAATCGCCGACATTGAAGCACCAAACACGCGCTTGTGTGTCTCGTTGTATTCGTTGCGCGTCTGCACAAGAAAATCTTCCTGCATCCAATCGGCAAGCTTGATCAAGCGAGGATCTATTTCTTTTGTGATCTCTTCTACTACATCACTCGTTAACCCCATTTTGGCAAGTTTCAAGCGCCCATCAAGCATCTTGTTTACCATATAGATATACATAAGGTTGCCTTGTGAAAGTGTGAAGTGCTCATCGATGCCGTCATTCTTGAATACGACTTCCTTATCGGGTAATCCGCTGACATAGCGTATAAGATCCGCCCACGTCTTAATCTTGCCGCCAAAAATCTCTGCTGCCTTAGCATCAAGTATGGCGGTCTTTTCGCGACAGCCTTTTATCTCTTGCTGCCGTGCATCTACAAAGCCGCGTTCAAAGCGATTGTACAAATACCCCTCTCCGTTAGCGCTCTTATTGCCGAAGACGCGCAGCATTTGATCCATGGTGGCAAGTGGAGCAGTAGTAGCACTAACAAAACCATTATTTACTGCTCTTGCCTTCCAATCGGGTACGTAATGTTCGCCTGCCGGTCTACCCTCCATATCTAAGTTTGCGTCTCGTTGTATGGCTGAGATGCGCGCTTTCTCGCGCAACTTAAACGCTTTCGCGCCCTCTATACTCTCGCGCAAACTCTCTGTCAACTGCCCGACAAGATTCATATACGCTTGTGCGCGGTCAATCTTATTCTGCTGTATGGCTTGCTTAAGATTGCCGATATACTCTTTGTATGCTTCGCCTTTGCGATCTTCTGCCGGCGTTGTGGAGGGCGCGTGATTCAACTCTTTGCGAAGTGTAGCCTCTTCAAGCTCACTCTGCTTTATTTCGTCAAACCATTGTTGCGCAAGCATCATACCTTGATATTCCAAAGCTGCGTTTTCTGCAATGGCATTGTCTTCGCTGCCTATTCGCTCTTGCACATCTTCTAAGGCTTGCCCCCAAGCCGTAAGTTCTCCATTGTCCTCCTCGGTCTTGCCGGCGCAAGGAGTGACAATATCTTTTGCAGCTTTCATTGCCGCCATGATCGCCTGCCCCTCTGCATCGAGTACGCCTTGCACCTCAACGCCCTTTGCATTGACCTTACTGCCCTTGATGCGTTCGAGGCTTTCTAACGTGTTCTTCGACTGCTTTAATTGGTGGTTCACCATCAGGTCCATCAACTTCTGCACGTCGTTGTCAATGTTCTGCTTGCCTATGCTGTTCTTCATTACAGAAAGCAGCTTACTAACCTCTTGCTGATTAAGCCCACGTAGGTAGCCCATCTCCATTAAGATGCGCGCAAGATCATACACGCGTTTAGCGGTCGTTCTGTCAAAGTCCTTTTGCAGCCTCATCGCCTTGCGTAGATCAGTAAGGTTTGCACCAATAGCGCGCATGGCGTCTTGCATAAATACCTTATTGTCCCGATGGTTGTTCGCCAAACGTGCGGCAGCCGCTGTCGTGCGCTCGTGCAAGCCCATACTTTGGTCTAACCAAATATCCCGCGTCTCGCTGGAGTCACGATACAAAACATCATCGCTTTCCGTAGAAAATTCGCCGTTATTTCTCTGCGCACTCTTGTATTGGTTTACAGTGAAAGGAAAATATCCCTTCGATGTATGCACACCATCATACCCTTCTTTTACTGCTTTATCCGCAATCTCAGATACAACAACATCTTCCGAGGCTTCTAACGGATGGCGGATATTCAGGAAATAGTCTATGTGTTTATCATCGGCGGAATGTATCACCTGCGGTTCTCCGTTCTCATCGACAACTTTAGAACTATTTACTTGCAGAATGGAAACTAACTTCGTATCTTTGCCAATGGTAACAGACGGATTCGGCTCTGCCCCCGTTGACATAAAACCATTATCAACTGCTTGGTCATTAATTTGGTCAAGCAGTTTTCCTTTTTCTATTTCAGTCAAGGCATGGTCATAATACTTGTTGCCATTCTCATCGACGCCAATAGTCAACTTTGCCGTATAGTCCACTCCGCCAATCTTCAAGCCAGCAACGTAATAGCGATATGTCGGATATTGGGCATTTGGTTTTTCAGCCTTTTCCTCTGTGATAAAAACTGATTGCTCCAACATTTGGGGAATAGCAACAAGGCACTTCAGGTGGGATTCATTCCCCATACTATGAGAGGTAACTTTATTGACACCCTTTCTTCCAATGAAAATTCTTTCCCCTGTATCAGCAACAGTGTACTCACCGCGTAGATTTTCTTTTATCCACGCTTTTGCACTATCTCGGTTCAATTCATACTTTCCCTTGTATTCATTGCCGCTAATAACTACCGGCTCACTCTTACGCAGTTTCTCTATACGCGCAGCTTTCTCCCAATCTCCAAACCATTTCTTGAAAGCCTTGGTGCGCACTTGCGCCCACTGCTTGCCGTTAAGATTGCTCGGCTTCCCATTCGGAGCTTTCATATAGGACTCATCTGCTTGCGCGCGCTCCACGATCTCGCGCTCCTCATCTGATATATAGCCCTCAAACCATTGCTCGCGGATATGCTTCATATCTCGATAGGGAATGTATTTACCAAATTCGTCGCGTCTATAGACAATATCGCCGATTTCGTGGTTTTGCTTATAGAATTCTGCATTACTTTGAAGGGTGCGGACTTTCTCCTCCGCTATGCGACGTGCTGCGGCTGTAAACTTGTACGTATCATCCTTTAATGCGCGCTCCAAATTTTCTTTCGCTCGCAAGGATGTTTTGTGAAGAGGTTCACGGCGTTGCGCCTCCGGCGTAAATACATAACTACCTTTTATGCGTTCAAAGTCTTTTATATTCGCTTTGCCGATATTAAAACCTGAATGTGCTCGGTCGTTAATCTCCCATCGGCAAGAGGCGACCCAGCCCCAATGGTCCGATATTCTGTAAATTTCTCCCGTCTTGTCATTCACCAAATATTCGCTGTCGCTCTTCGGAGAATGCACATGCCGGAATCCGTCTTGCTGCTTTAGCTTTTCCCAAGCATCCCACACATCTTCAGCACTTTTCACGAGCTTAAAGTCGGCCTTTGTCCCTAAATAATAGTCGTGTGTTGTTACCTTCGGCGCAATGTCGTAAAGGTCTACCATCTCTTCGCCTCGGATTGGTTTAGGATTCCACTCGTTCCGTTCGGCCAACTCATCAAAGTTCCTCGCTGTAACAGAAACCTTATTAAGCGACTCGTTCGCCAAACCAAGTTCTTCGCGCTTTACGATATCCATTGCTTGATCTATCGGGTCCTCCTTGCCGCGCTCGAGTCTTTCCTTGCTGCGCCACAAGATGTAACGCAGTTCGTTGTCGCCAAGCTCAAACCACTTTGGCAACTTCAACTTTTCGAGAAATCTATCTAATAGCTTCTTGGCAAATTCTTTAATCTTCTGCCACAAATTGCGCTCGCTTTCGCTAAACTCCTCGAAAGGTTTCTCGGCCAAACTACCAAACAACTCATCTACAGCTATGCGTTTGTGTCGTTTATAATCCCTTACATCGTCTCCACTCTTATTAACATCATCCAAAAATGCACGTCCTGCCGCATCGTCTATCTCTCGCTTCAAGTCGCCGCGTAAATGATTATACACTTCATCGAGGAACTCGTCATAATGCGCTTCGCCGACAAGTTCGCGCAACCCCTTATGTGCAATAACCTCGTGGCTGATAGTTGCAGCAACATCTGCGGCGTCCTTATGATTAGCAAGCACAACAACCACTTCTCCGGTAGATACGTTATACCATCCCTTAGCCTTTCGCCTGCGCGCCTCGATTTCCTTATTCGAGTGCGTTATCTTATTCGCGTCCTCAACTACATTTACAGCCGTGTGCAACTTCTCTGCAAGCTGTTCTGCTGTGTCCCGTTTCAATTCGGCGTCCTCTCGGTCGCGTGCTGGCAATTCTGTATCCTCTCCTTGGTCGCGATACTTCGCTTCATCCTCGCTCTCGGCCTTACGAAGCTCGTAATACCCCGCCGCATTTTCTTTTGCGCGTTCTTCAACATAATCATCCACAGTTGCTCCGTCTGCCTGTAATTCGGCTTCATTTGTAAACTGTGCCGTCAGCTGCTCCATGCGAGCGTCTCGGTTCTCTTTGGACATTATTTGCTTGAGAGCGTCTATTCTTTCACTAATAACGGAGAGTTTCTCATCAACGGCCTCTAAGTCTACTCCTTTCTTCCGAAGCTTCTCGCGCTCTTGTTCAATCTTAATATTTACTGCCTCCAAGGAGCTTGTGAGGGATTGAACAAAAAAAGAATCTGTATCATTCTTCTCGCGAGCGATAAGTCCCTCTAAACTTTTGCGACGTTCGTCTAGTTCTTTATAGTCCTTACACTTACGTTCAACAAAGGAGGCTTCACTTTCTAGACGTATTTTCTCATCGTTTAGCCGGGCAAATTCTTCCTGTACAATAATATCAGCACGAGTAGCGGGGTTCTTGATAAGCGCCGCCTTTAATTCCGTTGTGTCAATATCGCTCACATCCACAGACTCAACGCCTTTCTTCATGGCTTCATTATATAACCCCTGCTTGGTTTGCAGACGTTGCAGCATAAATACATCTGCGCTGTCTTCCGTGAGCATATAGTTAATGCGAATGTTTTTCCAACGGTTGCCCTGTCTCCAGCCGCGACCTTCTATCTGCCGCAACTGGGTGAAATTCCATGGCAACGAAAGAATATACATGTCGGTAGTGTTCCCTTGTAGGTTCAAACCCTCCTTTATCGCGGGGCTACCAATAACAACCTTTACATCGCCGGTATTGAACGCCTCTTGTATTTTTAAGCGTTCCGCGTTTGATGTCGCGCCGGTAATTGTCCTTACCTCACTATCTTTGTAGCCGATTTCCCTTACAAGATATTCTTTGATTAAAGGAAACGTATCTACACATACTTCCGAATAAATAATCTGCCCTGCATCGCTGAGGTCTTTCTTATTCTGTTTTATGAGCTTCATGGTAGCGTCAATCTTCGGAGAGTTTTCTACAAACGTCTTATAGTCGTTCGGGATCCCAAAAACGGAGTACGGCGAAAATGCGACTTGACGGGCGCTGCCTATGCCCTGCAACAGCGTATCGCTATCGGCCAGCATGTCTTGTACGCTGTCCATAGCCTTTTGCGTAAGTTCGTTCTGCGGTAGCTTGTATTCCTTGTTATGCCGATCGGGACGCACAAGATCCGGATTGTCATCTTCCCCCTTGATGTCGATGTACTCACCCAAAAGGGATTGGAACAATCCGTTGTTCCTGAAACGGCGTACATTCGTCTTGCGCACGGGTTTGCCGGCTGCATTTATCTCCAACTCGTTGTCAGCCTCCATAAAGGTTTTGAAAAATTCATCAATCTTGTAAAACCCTTTACGTTTCAGCATATCATTGGCAACAAGCGAAAGGATGCTGTAGTATTCTAATGGCTTATTCGTAAATGGTGTGGCAGAGAGCAATAACACATTGCGCCCATTATTGTGCTCCTGTATATACTGCGCTGCCATCCACGTCTTGATGCCCAAGTCTGATGGACGCTGATTCTGTGCGCGGAAATCTGAATACTCACTACTGTCCAGCTTCACTTTCCCTACAATATGGTTAGCATTGTGAACCTCATCAAAAGTCAGATAATCAAAGCCAAAGTCCTCAAAGCTATAGTTCTTTTTAGATCCTCGCTTCATTTTTCCGGCCAACTCCTGATGCTTAGCCTTTGCTTTTTCTATATCGCGCTGTGACTTATGAGCTTCTAACTCATCGGTAATATACGAGAAATTATTCGCTAACTCACCATAGGTTTTATCGCTGAAGCTCATCGCCTTTAACCCCTCATAGGTTACGATGCTGTATTCGCCATCATTCACCACAAAGTCTGTCAAGTCGTATTTTGTGCCAAGATTACCCAACACGTTCACAATGGCCTCTGGTACAACCTCCTCTATGGTTTCTATCCATTGATGCATGATGTTGTCGTTCGGCACAACGATAAGGGGCTTTCTTGCGTTCCCTCTTGTCATGGCCTCTTGCATAGCCAATACCCCCGATAGGGTTTTACCAAAGCCCACCTCGTGAGCCAGCACTCCAACTCCCTTTACCGTTGAGCGGCCGACACCGGCCAATTGAACATTCGTTAGCTTCAGCGTCCTGCCATGGAACTCCTTGCGCAGTTGCGAAAACATCGGGACTTGCGAGTAGTCAGGACGATATGTTCCATTATACTCCCTGTTGAAAGCATTCAGTACAATTCCACGCATGCTCTCACTTAGCTCTTCTTTCAAGAAACGCTTGAACAGAGCATCGCCAACTTTCTTACGTCTGTCTCTTACTAGCTGGTTGTGATGTTTGTCGTTACCATATACTTGTTCGTTTCTTACGTATCCACCAACTTCCCAAGCAGAACTCCCGCCGAATGCTTCATGAGGCAACTCATGTATAAAGTCGAGGAACATTCTTTCCAAGCTATGCTCCCCACCAATACGCAGATTGTGAACAAACGAAGTGTTTGGTGTTATGCTTATCTCGTCAATGCCTTTAGGCTTCGGAAAAACACGCTCCAGCATACTGCGCTGCTTCTCATATTGCGCCTGCCCGTGTGTGTTTACAATATAATCCTTATCATGCTCCAATTGAGCCAGCCTTGCGTAGATGTCGCCCTCGGCATAGTAGAAATCGTTCAAATAAGATCCATTGTGGTAGCTCACATGCTCAATATGATCTTTCCAATTTTCTATCGTACCATCATAATAGGTATCCTTAAAGGCTTCTATTTCACTTTCAGAAAATGTTGTTTGAAAATGAACAGATGCAGGCACGATCTCACCTCCTTTCTTTAACGTGAGCTTGATCCCATTTCCAACACCGTTCGAGGATCGCTTCTTCGGAGTTTCACCTTTTGCGGCCCGCTTCTCTTTCTCCTCTGCCTGCACAATTGATTTCCCTCCATCAACGCTGCCTGCTTCTTCAATAGCGCTCTCTACATCATTTAATGTATCTGTATCATGTGGCAGTCCTAATTCTTTAGCAACGTCGATAGCATCGTCGCGCTGAATGGCAGACAAGGCCGTATCTATATCGCCGTCTATGTATCTCTCCTGACGACCGAAACGCCCTTTCCGCTCTTTCTCTACGCCGAGCACGCGTTCGGGGTGCGCGTCAAAATAGCGTGACACATCCGTAGGAGCAGCACCATCTTTTTTGCGAAGCACAACAATATCCGTCCCTATCTTCGTTCCTGCAAATGCGCCGCTTGGCAAACGATATGCACGCACGACATTATAGTCTTTCGCTTGTTTCTGTCTGTCCAACCAAGAGCTAGGGAGTACCATAGCAAGCACACCGCCGTCACTCAGTACGTCAAGAGATCGTTTTACAAAGTAATCTTCGTAGCGGGCAATCTTGCTTTCCTCACCCAATCCTTTGTACATGCCACGGTGAGCACCATAAGGTGGATTACCTATGACAACATCATATTCCGACCGTACAGGCTTCTTATTGCCTTCGTCATCAATAAACTCAGTTTCAAACGAACGAACGTTTACCTCAATATCCGGATGCAATATCTTGGCAATGCGCGCTGTAGTCTCATTTATTTCAAACGTAACAACCTTCGAGGTAGACGACTTAGGTACGGCAGAAATGAAATTACCCACGCCAACACTAGGCTCAAGCACACGCAATCGCCTGCCCTTTGGAAGCAAGGGCGCAATAAGGCTCGCAACGGCATCTACGATCTCCCCGTCCGTATAGTACTCATCCAATACGCCTCGTCCGTCCTTAGCAATTCCGCCGCTTACATATTGACGAGCAATGGCGCGTATGTCATCGCTAACATTGTCGGTGATAACAACCTTACCGTCTCTGATTTCTGTAACCGAAGAAACAATATCATTTATTTCCTCGTTGCTGTACTTCCTGTTTACATCATACTGAGGTCTAGTTCTAGATTCTGTGCTGCTGATGCCAAGTCTCCGCCGCTGGCCTTGGCTATCCCTTGCAGGGTCCTGTACAGATGCTCCGGTTCCCACCTTGTCAGATGAGGATAATTCTTCTCGTCGAGTCCCAATGCTGCTATGGCTTTCTCGGCTTCCGTCATTTCTTTCATTTTTCTTTTGTCTAATGTCACCATCAAATAAACCACCTATTATATGAGATGTAGGTTGTTGTAAAGATACATCTTTTTTGTCCTTTCCGCTTTCTTTTGAAGTGTTTTCTTCTTGCGTGTCTACTTTTTCACCATTGACTTCATCATGGCTTTTGACAATTACGTTATCTTCGATGTTTGAATCGTGCAAGTCGTGGCTTGTCTTTTCCTGCCACTTTCCTTTGTTTAGCATATTTGCGAGATATCGCCATTCTACAATAGAGACATCTCCATTTATCTTGATGGCAACTTTGTGTGGGGAAGTAAATTTCCCGACTGTAAGTTCAGCCCCGGTTTCTTTATCTACGAACGTCTTTTTGAAAGCGCCTTCAATATCAGCCTCGGACATATACCGACCTTTGAGATTGTTAGTAGTAGAGGTCGTGTTTGTTGCTGTTTGCTGCTCTGATTCTTTTCGTTGCTCATTCCGATCTTCTTTTAATTTGTTGGAAACTTTTTTTGCGTCCCTTTTCGCTTTTTGTTCACGTACTACATGCTCTGCTGTAGCGATAATATCCTTAGCGCCCCCTTTGTCAAAGTTCGCCACGTCAAAATCGCGGACTTCATCGTAAGGGGTTAACTCTTTCGCGTAATCTTCCATTTCGGGAAGATCTCTTGCGCCGTTGTAGAAAGCCTTCAAATAAGGGCGCACTTCTTCGCCTACGGCACCCAATAACTGCTCGGCAAAATCCTTAAACTTCCGCGCGCCGTTTTTGAGGACAAGATAGCTCATTTCAATACCAATGGTGAGGATTTCGGGGTCTACTCCCATATTGAGTTGTCCTCTTAGCTTCTTCTTCAAACGCTTGCGCAATTCCTCAAAGCGTTCTGCATCCTCATCATCCACCCACTTACTCTTGGGCTTTTTATCTTCTTTCTCTTTCGGCTTCGATTCAGCATCTTGTACGCTAATATTCCCCCAGTCTGTTGCTTCATACATCACAGGAGCTGAGCCCGTATCAAGTATTACTTGCCGTTTATCAGCATCATATATTGTGGCTTCATTTCCATTATATAATACCTTATCGCCAATCTTTACGCCATGAGCGGCAAGAGTATCGTCGCGCTCGGTTTCTCTCATCTTCTTGCTGAGGTCTGAAAGAAACTGCTCGTAGGCTTTCACTCGCCCTGTTAGTAAAGCGAGTGCATCAAAACCTTGCGCAACGTTGTCCGCGCTGGTGGTGGCAAGCCCGTTCTCTACGGTCTTTATACGCCTGCGCAGGTCGCGTATCTGTTTTTCGATGGCTTTTATGTTTGGGATGCTGCCAACATTATTGTTGAGCGCATCACGAAGACCGGAAAGAACTTTGTCATACACTTCTTCCTCGCGGTCGTAGTCATACTGTACCGTAGGCTGTTCCTTTTTCTCTACCTTGATGGCATCGTCAACGGCTTGCACTAATGCATGATCTGTGACCGCCGCCATATCTTCAACCGACAATGGTTGCGCATCCTGCACGGCTTCTTCATTGCTCAATGATTCCGCAAGCGCTTTTGCCGCCTCTTCACTTCGCATCATAAATCCGCCTTGCTTGTTGTCCCACCATCCGCGACTCTCTTTCGCTATCTCCTTGCCGGCGCGAATCTCCTCTTTTGACAATTCTCGCTCAAATCTTACAAGGTGCATCGGCGTTGTCTTGCCTTTCTTGTTAGTGTAGGTGGTTGGTTCGATGGAGTGTCCATCGCCCGCTTGAATGTCCTCAATAACATCCTCCCCATCTTTTCTTGGCGATGGCGTGAAATCAGTCGGCGATTCTTCTTTTGAAGATGCTACATTTCCTTGCGGATCTTCATCCTCTTTTAATACACGTTTCTGTTCGGCGCCATCTTGAACGCCGACAATGCTCGTTTCAGAGTCGCCATCTTCTTGAAGGCTCTCTGCTTTTCTTCGCTCCATTGCTTCTGCTTTTGCTGCTTCGATCTCTTTTGATTTTCCATAATTCTCTTTTATATAGTTTATAACATTCCTCAAAATCTCCTCTCTGCTCTGAATGCCACCGGCAAACATATCCGCCTGCCCTGACGCTCTTGATCTTGCCTCATTATTGTAAAGCTGCAAAGCCGTCTTTAATAAGGTGACGCGCTTATCGTTCAAAGCATCTGCGAGCATCAACATCGTTACGTTTCTAAAGTCTGCCTTTGTCTGTATTTGGTCGGGATCAGCAAACAAAACGCCTTGACTTGCAAATGAGCTAACAATATCGCCATACTTCGCACCATCTTTGCGCGCTTCAAAACAGAGTTTAACGGCATCCGCCAACTCACCTTGCAGCGCCCAATCTTCACCAAGTGCAATGTTGTCTACGATTTCACCCAATGCTGTAATGATGGTTTGGCGCATTGCCGGCTCAGCCGTAAGCATTCGTAACACATCAGGTTCATTTGCGAAGGCTTTGCCGATGAGCATATTTTCCAAATACTCACGGCCAACTGCGCTCAGTCGCTCTTGCCCGCGAATGCCGTCCACCATTTCTGCCAACTGCGTTTGTGGTATTACCCCCGCGTTGTGTAAATCGTAGACTGCACCGATACTTTCTTTAGGATCGTTGTAAAAATCACCAAGCGTGTCAAAGCCGTTAATCGTTCGTACAATATTCCTAAATGCATCATCGCTAACGGTCTTCCCAAGTTTTACTGCCTGCTCCGTCTTGCTTTGCGACTTCATCTCTTGTTGATTGAATCTCGCAAATGTTTCCGCCGTATATGGCATAGCCTCGTCAGGTACGAACGAAACGCGTGGGTGCTCCATCGCCTCCACTTGCTCGGGCGTAAGCCCAAACTTGTGTGCATATGCTTTAAGATAATCAATATACGCTTTGTCGGTATTGTCGCGTGCGGCCAATTCACCCGCCATCGTGCGGCCATTACCTGATAGTACAACGCCGTCTCGACTTACTACCGGCACACTCTGCAAGGCGCGCTGATCATAGTTTCGCGCAATCTCTTCCGTGTGCGCTTGAGCGTCCTTGTCGTGCTCATAGTCTCTATCGTTTACGCTGTTGTCGTTCGCATCCATCGGGAATCCCTTCGTCATCTTCCACGTTTCTGCGTTGTGGCTTGGCGAAGACGCGCCACTCTCGTGCAACACATAGTGACCCTTTAGTGAAGTTCCGTCAGGTAATACAATTTCATCACTATACCCATCTACCTTTTCAGCATTACTCCACTTTTCGGTAATAGTCGGCATCGGATTTTCATTGCCAACCGCCGCGCGTTCCGCTTCTGCTGCTTTTCGTTCTTCAAAATCCGCCTGCATCTGCGCTGCGGCCTCCTCGTGTGCTTTTGCGTCTTCCGCCTCCTTTTGTTCGCGCTCCTTGTGTTGGATTTCGGCTTGAATATCCTGTACTGCATTCCAATAGTCCAACACGCGCTGCGCATTTTCTATCTTCTCCTGGTGCTTCGCCTTGGCTTCGTTGTATTGTCGAATGCTCGTACCGACTCTTGGCGCTTGTGCCGACTTCGCCTTATTGAGTGCACGCTGTGCCGCATCTTTCTGCGCTGCGACAAACTCATTGCCCTCCCTTTGAGAAAGTCCCGCCTCATTGTATATATAGGTGTGTGCGCGTTCGGGAGTTGTTGCTTCCCAGTCTTCCTCGCCGTTGTCGCGCATAGGCATTGCGTTATCCTCCTTTGCGTCCTCCTCGTCTGCCGGTGCTGGTTCTTCCTCATCGAGTAGGGTAGTATCATCTTCTGCCGGCACAGACTCTTCCTCCTGCAACGGAGTTTCTTCTTCCGTTTGAACATCTTCAGCCGGTGGTGTCTCCTCTTCTATGACTTGCGCTGCATCGGTATGCGACACAACACGATCATTAAGCTTACCAATTTGTTCGTGTCGTACCTCGCCATCCATAAAGTACTCGACAATGCCGCCGTTTTCGTCGGGAACAAACTCTCCACCCTCGTAGCGGACGCGACCCATTACAATCGCCGTACTTTCTCCGCCGCTCTCATTGCGAACAACCAACTCCATATCCGGTTCATACGAAGATGGCGCGCCCTCGACTTGTACAACTTGCACTCCTTGCTCGGATTGCTCTGGTTCTTCATCCTCCGCCGTTGGCTCTTCAATCCCTTTGCGTTGTCGATATTCCGCAAGCGCCTGCTCATCGTGCGCCTGCTGCAATTCCGCTCGCTGAATGTTAACCTGCGTACCATCAGCAAGCATCGCCGTAATATCCTCGCCGCTTTCATCAAGCGCTACAACTACGGCCTCATTTCCATCCGGCAATACAAATTGCTGACCTACAGAAAGGCGTATCGTACCACGCGCCTCATCTAATTGAGCCTGAATGAACCCTTGTCTGTTTCGCTCGATACTCGCTTCAAGCTCTTCCGGCGTTGTCGGCTCGTCAACAGATGATAATCCGAAGTCTGAGGATGGATCGATCATTTTACGCTCACCGGTAGATGGATCGAAGATAACGATAGTCTTATCGCTTGCCTCGTGGTCAATCATCGTTCCATCAGGCGTCATTTGCACATGGCCGCTGACGATAAATACCTGCTTGTCATCTCCATGCTCGTCTTTCTCTTTCAGCGTTGCCGTGCGGAACGAACCGTCAGTATGCTGCATCTGCTTCGATTTTTCGCGCAACGCCTCTGCCATCTGCGTAGCATCATCATTGATCCGCTGCTCTACAGCCGCCCACGATTGTTGTGCTTCTGCATTATTCGGATCTGCACTTTCAATCGCAATATCCTTCCGCTCTTGTGCATCTGCTTCAAGTCCTCTATTGTGTGCTGCTTCCTCTTGAACATTGTGCGCGTCTGCTTCCGCCTCTTCTTTTGTTAACGGACGAATAGCATCGACACCGCGCAATTTCATTGACGATCTTACGTATTGCAGTGCTGCTTTCTTATTCTCATCAGACAATCCTCCATCAGTTACGATGTTCTTTACAACCTGCTTTAATTGATCGTTAGAGGCGTTATCTATGTCTGTTTTTATCTTGTCCCAAATCAGTTCCTTTCCTTTGAAGTCTTTCAGAGCCGCTACTCCTGCTTGTCTCACAGCCCTACGAGCTTCAAGATTACCCTGTCCGCCGACAAGTCCGCCGCCAATGCGCGCGGCGAAGAATATGCCGCCCATCAAACCAACGCCCAAGAATGTGTTGATTTGATTATCCATATTAAAGACGCCCGTGCCATCAGCCGTGTCCAATGTTTGATCGCCAACAATGAGGGCATTCATTATTCCACCAACCTGTTCTTCGAGGTCTTCACCAATTACGCCATTGAATTGTCCTTTTTCTTCGATTCGCTTTACGGCTTTTGCAATGTCGCTTGAACTCAGTTTGCCAAGCATTTCAGTTACTTTGTCAAGTCCAAGCTTGCTAAGCAATTTCTCTCCCGCCTTTCCGACAAATGAACCAATCGGCGCAAAGTAGGCGCCAAACATCTCGGAATAATTCTCAAGGGCTGTATTGGCAAACGCCTTTTTTATTGCCGTTCCCCAATCATCTCCTTTATCGTGACCGGCAAAAACGATATGACCTTTATCGTCTACGTCAAACTTCACATCTCCGCTATGTCTTGATACGGCATCAGCTGCTGTACGCATAGCTCCTGTAGTCGCAGCCATTGTAGAAGCTCCTGCAATATCACCCAATACGCGTGCGCCGGTTTTTGCCGCTTGAAACTTAAGCGTCTGTGTAGTCGCGCGCGCTGCAGCTCTTTCCCCTGCTGCTTTCGCCGCAGATTTGGAAAGTCCTTTCGCTAATGCTCTCTCCTCCGCTCTCACAAAAGCTTTCTCCGCTGCTTTCTTCGAGGCCTTTACCAATCCCTTTTTCCCGAAGCGCTTCAACGCATATCTTGTTAGCATACTTGCCGCGCCCTTGCCGGCACCTGATGCGGGATTAATAGCCATTTCGATCATAAAAGGAATAGCTTCTGCCGTTACTTTGCCCGCCTTGTATCCTCGGCCAAGGTCCGAACCATAGAAAGCATTAACGGCCATCTCCATCGCTTTCGCATCAAGCAGGACCTGCTCCTCCTTTGATAATCGTTGGCCGCTATCAAATTTATCCAAAGCGTTTTTGATATACCCCGCCTCTGCAAGACTCGATACGCCGAAGTCCCACGTTTCAGGATCGAAAACGCCATCTACAAATCCTCGCCCTGCACCTTTGATAAAGCCGGAGAAATTACCCTCGCGTTTTGATTTTTCCGCCTCCTCAACCATCTTGTGAGCACGAGCAAGCGCACCTTGCGCGATGCCAAGCGTCTTATACTCTTCATCAGCTAGCAATCCGTTTTGTGTAGACGTGTACCAATTACCAACAAGCGCGCCGCCGCCTCTCGGCATATCTAAACCTGACCAATCGGAAGTCACTGCCTCTGCGTTGCGTTGAAGCGCAATCTCGTGCATACGTTTGTCTATACTTGACGCAAGGCCAACAAGACCATTGTCTGTCACTTTTGGCATTGGTGCCTCTTGCACATAAGACGCGGCTTCCTCGCCACGCTTGATCATCTCTTGCGTGTGCGGATCGTTGTCGTTTGGGTCATACGTTTTGCCCGTAAACGAATCTTGATATACATACTTCGGTTGTCCGCTGCCGTCAAATATCTGTTTTGGTTTTGCCTTAGAAACGATCTTCCCATCTGCACCTACGCTTTTCTCAGTCTCAAAGTGTGGGGCAGGCTCAAAAGTCGGCATCGGCTTCATATCCGCAAGTGTCGGAATCTTCGCTTCGGTGTCGCGCTTCGTCACGCCGTCAAAGCGTGGCTGGTAGCCGTTTGCCTTTTCCTTTTCGGCTTTCTTCACAACCCCCTGCACCTTGTTGATGTTTTGCATCATGCCGCCAATACCACGAGCATTAAGCGGATCGGTCACAGCGCGCACCATAGACCCGCGATTTACGCGAGGCTGTTGTATCTGTGTCTGTTTCGGTGATGGTGTATAAAGCCTCTGCATAAAGTCGGCGTAATTCTTTCCGACTTGCGCCCCGTTTTGCGTGAGCAAATCATACACCTGCTTGCGATTGCCGTAATTCTCGTTGCCGGAGAATCCTTTCACGAACGTATTGTAATCTTGATCATACCCGCCCTCTTTAAGCGTGGAATAAACTTTCTTAAGTTTCTCGTTATCTAAAGGCATAATTTATTTCTGTTTTAGAGTTTCAAGCCTGAGGCCCATCCCTTCTTAGCACCGCCGTTCTTCTTGGTCATTTTGGCCGCGTAAGGCTTTTCGGTCGTCTTCGTCGTATTAGTGACACCATTGTTGCCAACAGAGCGCGAAGAGGAAGTTGTCGACGTGCTACCAAGCGTCCCTTCTTGTGTGGCGAAGAGAATCGCGGCAGCTTCATTTGGGAAATGATGAGCCTTTCCATTTTTATCATACGCCCTAAACGGACTCTGATTCGATCTGTCGTGTGCTCTTGCGCCCGCGTTCGCATTGTTGGTTTGTGCGTCAAGCAACATTCCTTTTTTCCCCAAGTTCTCAAGCTCTTTCTTTTCCTTACTTTCGGCATATTTAGATTTTATTCCTGCCGTTTTTGCATTAGCGACCGCCGTGTTCGCTTTGCCTTCCTGCTCGCGCCTCTTATCGGTCTGCAATGCCGCGAGCCATTCATGCTCCTCTTGTTCGCGCTTATCTTTTGCAGCCGCAAGTCCCATCCGCTGCTTCTGTTCCACAAAAGCTCTGCGATCCTTATCTTCATTTTCGCGTATTTGACCAAGCTTGAAGGCGTAATTGAAATATCGATCTTTGTCGGCTTCTCGCGCCGCCTTGGCACGCTCATATCGTTCCGTTGCTTTCGCCGACATCTTCGGCATATCCATAGGCTTGACTCCGCGAGCGTGAGAATACGCCGTGTGAAATGTTCCCAAACCATCAGCCACTCTCGCAAGGAAACCAAGCTGCTTCTCAGAGCGCTCTCTCTTTTCTGTCTCTTCTGACGTCTCAGGCTTGTAGTCGTGGATCTGCCTATTTAGAAAGTTCTCAACCTCTTCATAGTTGTCACCATGAAATAGTTCATCATCAGGCACGACAACAGCCTCAAAGCCGCTGTTCGGCGAGTTGTCGCGCCCCCAATCGCTTTTTATCGTTTCAGAGCTATAGATCGCATCAGGGATCGGCTTGTAGGGCTTTGTCTCTTCGTCAGGTTGTAAAGGCGTAAGTCTATCGTCTCTCATCGCTATACGTCGTTATGTTAATCAAGGTCTTCGCCACGCGCGACGCCGTTTATTGCGCCGCCTACTGCATTGCTCAAGACATCCATTCCGTTCTGCTTCTGCCACTCCAATTCGCGCTGCTTTTCATTCAGCGCACTATTGCGACTATTGTAGGTGGACTCAATCCTATCCTTGCGTTGGTCTGCCGTTGCCGCAATCTGCCCCGTCGCGTCTGCAAGTGCCTTTGCGTTAGCTTCCTTTGCCGCTGCTGCACTCTCATCAGTGCCACCTGCCACGGCCATCGTTCCTGCCAATTGCTGATTGCGCTTACGAATCATCTCTGCCGTATTCGTAAGCAAAGCCTGTGCGTCTGCTCGCTGCGTAACGTCTTCGTTATATCTGCGATCAAACCAATCTTGATTCTCCTGTCTCTCCTTGTCGAGCATCTGCTGCTGCTTGCGCAACGCCTTATTCTTGCTAAAGCTGCCAAAGATGCCACCAAGCGCACCTGCCGCGCCGCCAATAATTCCGCCAATCATATATCTGTCTAATTTTTAGTTCGATAAAACAAAACATACATCACTTCTGCAAAAATAACCGCCCACCTTTGCTTATTAACTTTAACTTTTGTATTTGCTATGCCACGACAAAAAGGAGATGGAAAAGGAAGAAACGGCGGAGGACGACAAAAAGGCACGCCAAACAAGGAAAAGCCGCTCAAGGCGCGCTTAAGAGAACATTCACTTGCGTATTTCACACCAAGCATTGAGGAGAAGGACAAGAAAGGAAAGTCAACCGGGCAACTCGTTTCGCAGTTCGACCTTGATATGGCCGCACTCGATCCTGACGGTAGGGTAGATGCAGAAATCAAACTGCTAAAATTTCACACGCCACAAATGCAATCAACGAGTGTTGATGTAACGGTTGCGGACCAAAACCAAACACTATCCGAACGTCTTGCACGTCTCGCCGCAGGTGAAGACATCGCAGCACCTGATGAATGACAGTATTGTTTAGTGTATTTAGTTTAATAGGCAGCGCAATCGATTAGCGGTAAATATTCTTTACATTCGACAAGGACAAAGTATCGCAATTGCGACCGAAAAGTATCGCAATTGCGATAAAAAACCATCGAAAGCAAGAAAATTCGTCGTTGTCGCCGAGATTTTAAGAAAGAAAAAGAGAAAGAACCAAAGAGAAATAAGAAAGAAGGTTTTTTTCGTCGTCGTCGTCGAAAGAAAAAAAAGAAAGAAAGATATCTCTAAAGAGATACAGAAAGAAAGAGAAAAAAGAAAATTCGTCGTCGTCGCCGTCGTAAAAATCTGCTTCTATTTTTCTTCAAAACTAGCTTCGCTTTTCGTGTGTAAAAACTGCAATATTTTTCGATTTTCTGTTTGTTGCGGTTGTGGTTTGATTCGTGACGAGCCAAATTTGGCGCTTTATTTTGTTTCTGATGCGTTCAAAACCCAAAAACGAGTATTGCATCACCAGGGAAAAATTAAACGGCTTAAACGCGCTCTTTTGCCTTTGATGAAATTCTTGCCCGAGATGTTAAAATTGATAGGCCTTGAAAACTCTTTTTGAATTATGTGAGCGTATTTCAAGAATAACCCGCACCTTTGCATCGACAATTAAAACAAATCACAAATTGAAGCGGAGAGCAACCGCGATAAAAACGGCAAAGACAAAATGAAAACTTTAGATGAAATTGCAAACATCGCAGGAAAACATGTTTCAGTGATTCAGCTTTCAAATGGTGAGCAGGCTTTAAAAGGCTTCAAGACATTCGATGAAGCGCAATCTATCGCAGAGGAGTACGGCTTTGAAATCGAAATGTTCACAAAGAGAGACGGCGACAAATGGTGGAAGCGCGAATACATTACGATGTATGAGGACTTCGAGATTTCTGCTGCTGATTATAGTGAGGTTGCAATGGAATACACGCGCGATGATGCAGCAACTTTCTACAAAAACGAGATTGAGCCAATTCTTTCAGAGCTGATGAATGAGTCCGATGTAACGGCGGAGGATATTTTCAAATACATTGAAAGCTGCAAGCGTCTTTACGATGAGATTGTAAATTTGAGAGATGGCGAAATCGTTATAGCACAAGAAGGCTGCTATCCTATTACCGTCGACAAGCACACGATGTATTTTTCAGAGGACGGAAAAAGCAAAGTAATAGGTTTGATTCGCGACTTGTAAAAATTTTAGGATATGGGAATTTGCCAGAAAAGCAACCTCAAAAAACAAGGTCGATTTTTACCATAATTATGTTGGCAATGTTTGAAAAGTGAGAAATTTATTTACAAAAGCGGGTCTGTTCGCAAAGGCAGGCCCGCTCTATTCTTAATTATGAAAAAATACGTATTAGAAAAATCGAAAGAGCGTGAAGGGTGGTGGGTTTTCACCGACACAGAGTATGGCGCGGTTATCCAATTTGAAGAACGCAAATACAACGAGACGCAACGTGTTACATTTCTTGCTGATTGCAAGATGAAGGCAGGCGATGAAATGAACTTTGCGCGCGTACTTCGTGAGATGGGCGAATGGATTAGCCGCCACCACGCCTCAATATGTTTTGAAAAGAAGCACGTATTAGAATGGTCGGAGGACAACGAACACTGCTACTTGGTGCGCACAGTTTACCCTCGCTTACGCCTTGAGATATTGGACGAATGCAAAGGCTCTCTTCTGAAACAGAAACTTCAAAATATGCGTCACTCAATAATCAATAACTACGTGTACAAGCGAGGCACAGATGATTACGAAACTTTAGATGATGATGAAGAAGACTATTTCACAGAATAATAACAGCCACGGCGGCGCGCGCGCAGGTGCAGGGCGCAAAAAGAAACCCTCTCGCACAAGCTGCCATTTCAGAATAGATAAAAGCGTGTTCGCTGAAATAAAGAACGAAGCCGCAAAGCGAGAAATGATAGCCGGCGACTTTGTCACAGAACTATTCACCGACTATAAGGAAAGACATGGTTAAAACCTTGCCTTTTTTACATTTCTGTTGCTGGTTTGTTGCTATACATTCGTGCAGCTTTGTGTAACATCCTGTATGACAATAATATATAAATTCTATAATTCTTTTTCATGATGAAAGTATTTTTAAGCTGTTTGCTGCTATTGCCGCTCTCAGCCTTTGCAGACACGATCCACGTGGACAAGGCTTACCTTCAAGGTACCTTGGTTTTGCAAACTCCGTATCAAACGGATAAGACGAATATGAAAGGAGCGGCCTTTGATATGGAGGAGGCTCTTAGTAAGAACAGCACTTTAATAGATCTCCCGACCGGAGATAAAACGATTCGGAGGGCAACGGCACTACCCGCGATTGACAATAAGCCTACTTTGCGCGCTTTACGCTTTACGCTTCGCACGCAAGACTTCCTTCGCCCTACAATTATTGCGAAGAATCTGAGTAAATATAAAATGTATCTCAACGGCAAGGAGATTTCAGCCGGTCAGCCTTTCTCCTTACAGCCGGGCGAAAGCAATGTGGACATTCTCAGCCTTACTAAGCCTGAAGAAAAGGATTCCTTTAATATAAGTTTAGCGGGAAAGGACTTGAATCTTTTACAAATCAATGCGACAGGTAAGCGCTTGTACGTAAGAGACGATATGATTTTAGGGCCGCACCCCAACTACTTGAGCATTTCACCAAACGGACGATATCTTGCCTACAGTATTGTTACGGTTAAGAAAGATGGAGCGTCTGTATATGAAACATTTATCAAAGACGTTAAATCACAAAAGGTAATCAATCGCTACAATGCTTATACAGATGTTAGATGGCTGCCTAAAGCAGACATTATGTATGGTACGAGAGAAGAAACGGGAGGCCGCGTTTTGTATACCTTTGATCCTGCAACACAACAAGAGTCTGTACTTGCTTCGGGCATTCCCACCGGTAGTTTTGAAGTCTCTCCGCAAAGAGATTACTTGATTTATCGTGTGGAAGAAGACGGACAGAGTTATGAAAACGGCATTAAGCGTATCTTTCAGCCCGATGATCGTATGCCAGGCTGGAGAAAGCGCCAATCCCTTTTCCGTTACGACCTAAAAACAGGGACGATGGCGCGTCTAACCTTCGGAAAAGAAAGTGTAGAACTTGAGGATATTTCTTCTGATGGGCGCCGCTTGCTATTGCTTTACGACCGTTTTGATGCCACGCAACGCCCCTTTAATCGCAAGGTTATTTTGACCTTAGATTTGTCGACCAACAAAGTAGATACGATCTACAACAACGCGACGTTTGTAGAGTCCTGCTCATTCTCGCCTGACGACAAACAAATCTTGATCAAGGCCTCTCCGGCGGCATTTGATGGCATAGGATCAGAAGTTAAACCTGATCAATTTCCTAATTCCTTCGACTATCGTCTCTATTTGCTTGATCTCGCTACGAAGCAGGTGCGCCCCATTTTGAAGAACTTTAAGCCTAGCGTTAATAGAGTTAATTGGGCTACGGGTGATAAGAACATCTACTTCTCGGCCGACGATGGTTTTGATATTTCCTATTTCAAATTAAATCCTCGGACAGAGAAGGTAATAAAATTCTCCCTTCCCGTTACTTGTCTCGGAAGCTGTGGCCTGTCTTACAATGAAGCGCAACCGCGCCTCTTCTTTACCGGACAGACTGACCATAGCGCAAGAGAGATGTTCTTGGCGTCATTAAAAGATGCTAAGCCGGCCGCAACTCGAATCGGCAATATTGATTTTGCTAAAATGATGAAGGATGTTGCCCTTCCTGCTTGTAAAGACTGGTCGTTTAAGGCAGAGCGAGGCGATACAATCAAAGGCTTCTATTATGTGCCGGCTAATTTTGATCCCAACAAGAAGTATCCGATGATTGTCTATTATTATGGTGGTTGCACGCCGACTACAAAGCAGTTAGAGTATGTCTATCCTGTAGCTGACTTTGCTAATCAGGGCTATGTGGTTTACGTAGTAGAGCCTAGCGGCGCCATTGGTTTTGGGCAAGAGTTTGCGGCACGTCACGTCAATACTTGGGGTAACGAGAGTTCTGACGATATTATTCAAGGTGTTAAAGCCTTCTTAAAGGAGCACCCATTCGTTGACAAGTCTCGCATTGGTTGCATCGGTGCCTCTTATGGAGGCTTTATGACGCAATATCTGCAAACAAAAACAGATATCTTTGCTTGTGGAATAAGCCACGCCGGCATCAGTGATATTGGTGCTTATTGGGGTGGTGGCTACTGGGGCTATTCTTATGGTGAGACTGCTGAGTATGGAAGCTTCCCTTGGAATAATCCTGATTTATTTGTAAAGCATTCTCCTTTGTATAATGCAGAAAAAATCCATACACCACTTTTATTACTGCATGGTACGGTGGATACGAATGTGCCAACTGATCAAAGTCAGGCTTTATTTACTGCTTTAAAGATTCTGGGGCGCCCTACAGCATATGTTGCAGTAGAAGATCAGAATCACTATATTGGCGACTTTACGAAGCGCAAAGCTTGGCAAGAAATCATCAATGCTTGGTTTGCGATGTGGTTAAAGCAAAAGCCTCTTTGGTGGAATACACTCTATCCGGGCGATGAATTTGATAAAACAAATACCACGAAATAAACAAGACCGTAAACTATAACTTAGCCAAAAAGAGCACTTAATTACTACAGATAGGAGTTAAGCGCTCTTTTAGTTGTGTCGACACCTTCTGAACTAAATTTATTATGCAGACATTATTGTTCAAATGATTGTACTGATACAATGAAAGCCTTCCGCATCCTATTCTTTGAGGTGCGGAAGGCTTTGTTTTAGGTGCAATGGTAGTTAATCAACAACCACTCATTACAAGATTACTTACTTCACCACTTTCTTTCCATTCACAATATACACACCCCTCGGCAAGTCTTTCACCTCGCCGTTGAGCTTCACGCCGCAGAGCGTGTAGATGCTTTCCTTGGTTGCATTGTCGATAGTCGGCGTATCTATGCCGGCTGGGTACAATTTTGCCCTTTACAATCTCTCCGTTGAGAACGACAGCCTTCTGTGAGGCGCCGTACTTATCTCCGGCGGGTTGAGTGATGTTGCTATATTTCAGCGTGAGTGAAGCAAATTGGCAGATAGAGCCTTCTACTCCCTCTGCTGTTACCGTACTTTTGGCAGGGCAGGGTTGACGCAAAGCGTCAACCCTGCATCAGCAAGCAATAAAATGACAACCTCATAGGGTTAGTCTTTCAAAAACACGCGAAAATGCATCAATACAAAAATAAAATTATTCAAAAAAACCGCGGTTTCATCGCATATTCGGCTATAAAAACGCCGAATAAACCACCCCGCCACAACCCGCTGCGCACCTCCGCCAAACTTTCACCTATGATCGGAATAATTCTCTTATAAGACAATTTTAATTTGCCTATAAGAAAGTTCAAACTTTCACCTAAGAAACTTTTTCCGATCATAGGTGAAAGTTTCAACAACCCCTACCCCTGCGCGACCGAAAAACGGCCCATTTTCGTCAAAGTACGAAAAAACCGCGCTTTCTTCAGTTGAAAACGCGGCCTTTCCTAAATGTATTTCTTTGCCGGCACTATGCTGTGCCTCCTCTTCACCTACTTCGCATTCCGGATATCGTCCTGTGCACCGAAGATTAAGTTGCGCTTGTCGAGAGCCATACGCATCGTACTGCTTTTCGTAAACCGCACGCTCACACGTTTAATGAGATTTGCACTTTTTTCCTTGGCCTCTTTCGCCGTCGACGCGCCCTCGCCGTGCATTGTCAGGCGAAAAGAACCAAGATCACCTAAGCGAACCGAATTACCATCGGAGAGTG